>WNGG01003091.1_pt1 | contig 38878 bp, 34 predicted proteins | sample 5400661 | NCBI WGS metagenome assembly WNGG01 (sample SAMN13153372, study PRJNA577476) | soil metagenome | isolation source: 100 cm soil or saprolite under Garry oak tree replicate 1 | place: USA:California | collected 2016-06-15
TCCGATAGCCGAATCGGGTGAGGTCCGCGAGGCACGTCAGGTATCCGTGGGGCACGCCCGGCCCGCCATGGAGGCAAAGGACCGTTCCGCGGTCCGGCGCGCCGAAGGACTCCCAGAACAGGCGGTAACCGAGGACGGGGACGTTCCCTTTCGCGGCCGGTCTCGGTTCCCCCATGGGTTCAGAAATGCGCATCCGCTCCGTCAAGCTATACTTTTCCGCGGGCTTCGATGGACTCACTTGATCGCGAACCGAAGGAGCGCGGCGATGCCACCGAGGGCTTCGAGCTTTTGTCCCGCCTCGTGGTGCCGGCTCACGAGGACGACGATCCCACGGGCGGACTCGACCGTCCGCATGACGTCCTCGATCCCAGGATTTCGCACGACCGCGTCGCTCACCAGGAGGGTTTCGATCGCCCCGGCATCGGCGGCCTCCTGCACCTCCGCCGGTCCGTAGGCGTTCGGACGGTCCGTTGCAAGCGCCTCCAATAGTTTCTCGACGAGCGCCGTCTCGTATCCGACGCGGCTCTCGCCGAACACCTTCGCGCCGACGCCGGCCTTCAGCGCTTCCTGGATCCCTTGCATGCCCGCATGGGCGGTCCCGTGGACGTGCACCTTCGCCGCGAGGACGGGATCGCGGGCCTTGAGGAATTCGACGAACGCCTCGCGGGTGAAGCCGGGCCCCACGACGACCAAGGCCTCTCCGATTTCCGTCGTTCGGAGGGAATTCAGGATGTCCTCGAGGAAGACGGTCCGTGCGTCCCCCGACGGGAACATCTTCCCGTGTCCGGGGGCTCGGATCGACGCCAGCTCCCGCACGCCGTATTGGCGCAGTTGGGCAATCAGCGCCTCCTCGTCGTCGAGGGAGAGGAAGGCCACGAGCGGTTTCTGGGCCGCCGCGACCGCTTCGTCGATCCGACGAAGTTCGTGGGTCTTCCAGGTCTTGATGATCGACAGCACGTCTTCGACGCCGACGTTCAGTGTGTGATGGCGACCCAGGTCCTGCGGCCCCTCGACGATGACGCCCGTGATCCGCAGTCGGTCGGAAAAGGCCTGAAACTCGACTCCCTCGACCCGGATCGTGAGCGTGACGCGCACCTTCTCCCCGCGTTCCGGCCGGACCTTGTCGGACTTCACCTCCTCTCGCCGGGTCGTCGAAGCGCGGACGAGGTCTCCTGGGAGGAGGAGGTTATGGAGATGCCAGAGGTCATCGGGATTCTCGACGCGCATCTTGATCTCCCCCGTCTTCGGGTCGCGGTGGAGGACGCGCATCGGATCTGGGCCATGGAGGGAGACCGTATTTCTGCGTATCGCGGAGCAGACCTGCCTCGAGGCGTTAGCATTCTAACGGCGGAATCTGAAAGATTAGCTTTGGGAGTCGGAGGATGTCCGACCAGTTTCACACACCCCGGGGAAAGATTATAATATAGCTTCAATATATATAAGTCCGTGGTCGAAAAGCAGAGTTCTCAGGAGGGCCCGGTCGAGTCGACGGTCCTTCTCTCGTACGATGTGGACGGATCCTCGCGGTCGCTCTCAGTCCGCGTCCCCCATCTGATTTTCGGGCGTTCGGATGCCAAATCGGGAACCGCCACCGTTCCGTACGTGGCCCGTCCGGGTGTCGTCTGGATTGGACAATCAGTCCTGTTCATGCCCGCCTCCCTGGCTTACGATCTCGCCTCCCGGCTCCGGGCCTTGGGGGCAACGGTCACCACTGCTCCTGTTTCAATCTCCCGGTCCGAACTGGAGACATTCCAGCGGCGTGGGCGGCGAAGGCCTGGGCGCGTTAGCAAGGTAACGAAGGCTTGAAAATACCTGGAGCCTCCGTCAGTATTATCCTGCCGAAATGCTTGATTCCGCCATGGACCAAAATCGGTTCCTGTTCCGTGCGGGCCGGGAGGGGTACGCCTATCCGGAACTCCTTCATCTCCGATCCGGAGCCGCCCAAGTCCTCGTGCCTTCGGAACAAGCAAGACGCCGCGCACGGATCGTCTCCACCTTCATCGCATTAGCATACGTGTTCATCGTGGGCCCACTTGTCGGCCGACTAGCGGCCCTTTCGGGTTCACTGATCCTCGCTCCTGTCGTCGCCGTGACTGGCTTCTTCGTCGGGCTCATTGGAATCCTCGTGTGGTGGGATCGCTTGAGCCTACCGCTCCTGGCAGAGAACCCGAGGTCGATCCTTGACGTTGAGCTCATCGGTCTCCAATCGTTCGGCACATTCCAGGAAATTCGTGCCCGCGCGCAGGGCGAAGAGCTTCGAATCGCGGTGCCCGGATCTCGAGAGCGGCTCCAGGAGGCCACGCGCAAGGCGGGCTTCGTCCTCCCCTCCGCGTAAGCATGCTCACGGGGGGCCACGAACCACGAAAGCCGCACGGATGGCCGAGTCTACTTGATGACACCGTAGCCGATGAGCCGCCACTTCCCGCCGATCCGACGGGACACGGCCACCCGCTGGCCCAGCTCCGCGACCACGGGGATCTTGAGGGCCATGTCCGCGCGGTTCTCCCGGGCCGAGGTGACCACGCCGACCGTCGTCGCGGTCCCCACGGACACCATGAGCGGTTCCGACGTCTTGATCCCCTCGACGGGGAGGTCCTCCGCGACGCCGACGACCCGCTCCAGGAGGTTCACCTCGACGGACATCTTCATCAGGACCTCGGGCAAGGTCCCCGGAGGACCCACGACTCGGCCGACCAGGCCGTCCGCCTTCGTGAGGACGGGATCCAGGTTCGTGCCGATCGCGATGAGCCCGCCGGGCCGGACCTCCTTCCGGGCCGCGCCGCCGCTCTGGAGGGAGCGGACCGTCGTCGTGAGGTTCTTCCACTCCGTCCGGTTCCCGACCGTCACCTGCCGTCCGGGGGAGATCTCGATCTCCTCCCCGACCTTCGTCTTGCCTTGCATCAGGCTGCCGCCGAGGACGCCGCCGACGATCTTCTCCGGCGGGATCCCGGGCTGGTTCACGTCGAAGGAGCGCGCGACGTACATCTTCGCGGGCTTCGATTCCTCGCGCGGCCTCGTCGGGATCACCTTCTGGATCATCATCAGCAGGACGTCCAGGTTCACGTCGTGGTGGGCGCTCACGGGGACGATCGGCGAGCCTTCGGCGACCGTCCCCTTGACGAACGCCTGGATCTGCTTGTAGTTCTCCTCCGCCTGCTTCGGGTCGACGATGTCGATCTTGTTCTGCACGATCACGATCTTGGTGACGCCGATGATCCCGAGGGCCATCAGGTGCTCCTTCGTCTGCGGCTGCGGGACGTCCTCGTTCGCCGCGATCACGAGGAGGGCGCCGTCCATGATCGCCGCGCCGCTCAGCATCGTCGCCATGAGCGTCTCATGTCCCGGCGAATCGACGAAGGAAACGATCCGCTGGAGCTCCCCCTTCACGTTGTGGGTCTTGCACATCTCCGTGTTCTGGTACGCGGCGGGCTCGTCGTCCTTCGGACACTTGTAGATCGCCATGTCCGCGTAGCCCAGGCGGATCGAGATGCCCCTCTTGATCTCCTCGCTGTGCCGGTCCGTCCGCTCCCCGGTGAGCCGCTCGGTCAACGTGGACTTCCCATGATCCACATGCCCGACGACGCCGATGTTCACCTCCGGTTGGCCCGGAACCTTCATCGCGCCTGCTCCTGCCACGCGTCCTCGATCGACTTCGGCCCGCGCACGACGATCTTGAGGTTCAACTGCAGGATGTCCGGCGACACCGTGTTCCCGCGGACCGTCTTCTTCTTCCGCATCCCCGGGCGGACGGGGTGGAATCCGACCCCGCCGCTCACGAGCAGGCCCTTCCTCCGCGGCCCGGGCAGGTCGTGCCGCATGGGGAAGCCGTCTTTATCGCTGCCACCCGTGATCTGGAGCTTGTATCCCGGTAGCCCGACGTACAGCCCGTCGAGGTCCTCGCCGATCTTCTTGCCGATCAGGGCGTTCGCATAGTGTCCCGTGATGTCTCGCTTGTACGACTTCCCGCTCTTCGGATCCGCGATGACCGCTTTGAACTCTGCCAGAGGATTCCCACCGAGAGAATGGCGTCCATGCGGGGCTTTCATAAAAGACTTCCGCCGGGCCGCGCCGGGCTCGATGTGCGGCCTCGAAATCGCACGACCGGCGCGACGATCTCCCTGAGAAACCGGCCTAGACGAGATCCGCGAAGAGGCCGAGGACCCGACCGCCGTCGCGGTATACGTTCACGATCGCACGGCCCTCGTCCGCCGAGATCCCGTCGAGCGCGCCCACCGCCTCCGTGATCTGCCGCAAGGTGTCCACGGCACCCTCCGTGTCCAGGTCATCGTCCATCGCCTTCCGGAACGCGGCCGCGGTTCGCGACACGAGCCCGCTCACCTTCCCGCCCGTTCCGCTCCCGCGAGCGTCCCGCGCGGCCTCGATCGCCGCGCGCATCGCCGCCCACTCGACCTTGGACCGGGCGAGTCCCGCCTCGTCGTACTCGACGTTCTCGCGGTAGTGGGACTTCAGGAGACAGAGCCGGACGACTTCGCCAGGGTAGTCCCGCAGGACCTCCCGGATCGTCACGAAGTTCCCGAGGCTCTTCGACATCTTCTCCCGTTCCAGGGTGAGGAACCCGTTGTGCATCCACGTCCTCGCCCAATCCGTGCCCCAGGCCCCTTCGCAGATCATCGCCTCGCTCTCGTGGTGCGGGAACATGAGATCGAGCCCGCCCCCGTGGATGTCGAGCGGGGCGCCCAAGTACTTGTAGGCCATCGCGTTGCATTCGACGTGCCAACCAGGGCGGCCTTCGCCCCACGGGCTCGGCCACGAGGGCTCGTCCTCCTTGGACCGTTTCCAGAGGGCGAAGTCGAGCGGATCCTCCCTGCGGCTCCCCGGGGGGACCGGGTCCACGACGATGTCCTCCATCTTCCGATGGGAGAGGATTCCGAAGGAGTGTTTCGCCTTCTTCGTCCGGAAGTACACTTCGCCGTCGATCGGGTATGCATAGCCACGGTCCACGAGTCGCTGCACGAGGGCGACGATCTCGGGGATGTGCTGCGTGACCTTCGGATAATGAGTCGCGGGGTGGACGTTCAGGGAGCGCATGTCGCCGAGGAACGCATCGATGAAGAACTGGGCGAAATCGAGGGGCGGCTTCCCTACCTCGGCGGCCCGGCGGATGATCACCTCTTCGATGTCCGTGAAGTTCTGCACGTAGACGACCCGGTTCCCGAGGAATTCGAGGTACCGCCGTGCGACGTCGAACGCGATGTACGAGCGTGCGTGGCCGAGGTGGCTGAAGTCGTACGTGGTGGGGCCGCAGACGTACATCTTCACGAGGCCTGGAGCGAGGGGCACGAACGGGTCCTTCCGCCGCGTGCGCGTGTTGTACAATCGAAGCGCCATGACGGATGCGAACGCGGCCACAGGGACCGCGCTATTAAGGCCTTGGCCCGCGGTCGACGGCCCTCGTTCCTCCGAGACGCGATCTCTCCGATCCGACGAAATCTATATGCCGCGTGCCGATGTGCACGACCCCGAGGGCCGATAGATCAGCGGAAGATCGCCGCCTTCGCAAGGCGGAAGCCGTGGGTTCAAATCCCACTCGGTCCACTCCGTCCACCAGAATCGATGATACAGTTCGACGGCGGAATCTGCCTTCCCCGGAGAGGGTCTTCGTCCCAGGCTTTGCCGCTCACGGTCATCCCGTTTTGCATGCTCTCGCAACGACCAGCCTTCGAGTTCGTCCCGTTCCTGAACGGCTCAAAGGCAAACCAGGGGCGTCGTCATCAATGAGAAACTAACGTCGACTCGATGGGGACTCGAGCACGGACGCCCGGCTAGATCGCGTCTCTCGAGATCACGACGCTCTTGACGCGCGGGACTTGTCCGGGCGCGTCCTTCTCGAGATAGCTGACGTAGCCGGAACCGACGTTGAAATGGACGACCGGGGGCTCTTTGTCTAGATCCACAATCGTTTTCCCTGACTTCCGTCGCATGGGAACCGCTACGTGGCCGAGGCGCGCGGGACGACTTAAAAGGTGTTTCGCAATATTCAGTCTCGATAAAATAACTGTGGCTCCGCGGGAGTCGGACCGAAAGAACGGGGGTTTTAGGGGAGCACCTTTGCGGCCACAATCCGGCAAACCTATAAAAGCGACGGGGGCCCAAATTACCCCGGAGCGGAATGCAAGAGACATGATTACTGTAAAGACGTTGGCCCGCGCCATCGAGAAGCGCCTGGGCGGCACGAGTTCCGAGGCCCTGGCCGAGGCCCGCACGGTGATGAGCTATTTCGGATTCCGGAGCGAGATCATCGACAACGCAATCCAGCCGGAGGATCGGAAGTTGTTCTACAGCCTCCACGACGCCGGCCTCCTTCAGACGTTCTGGGAGACGGTTCCCCTTCTAGACGGCCGGAACTGGCGGATCTTCTATTGGGCGCTGAACGAACGGGACGTGGACCGCATCCTTGCCGCCGACGAAGCGAGTCCTGCTGAGCCCTTGTACAACACCCTGCCGGACGAGGCCTGGGGCCACTCGCCGTCAAGCGGGTGAGCTAGGCCGGCCAGGCCTGCGCTCCGACCAGCGGGACAAAGGCGCACGGCGTGCCCTCCCGGATTTCGAGCGTGCCGTCCGACCGTCGCATGGCCACGACGAGGACCTGGCCGTGCGGAGAAGAACCAACCGGTGCCACAATCCGGCCGTCGGGAGCAAGTTGGTGCGGCCATGCACTCGGGATCCACGGCGCTCCCGCCGTGGCGATGATGCAGTCGTACGGGGCCCGATCCGGATGGCCGAGGCTCCCATCGCCGACGACCACGGTCACGTCCCTGAAGCCGGCGCCGGCCAGATTCGATCGCCCCCATTCGGCGAGCGATCGGTTCCGTTCAATCGTGACGATGTTGTCCGGGCCGACGAGGGACGCCAGGAGGGCGGCATGGTACCCGGAGCCCGTCCCGATCTCGAGGATGCGCTCCCCCGGTTTGAGGCGGGCCTCCTCCAGCATGATCGCGATCATGGATGGAGCGGAGATCGTCTGGCCGGATCCAATCGGCAGCGGCACGTCCTGGTAAGCCGCGGCTCGGTCCTCTGGACGGACGAATGCCTCGCGGGGAACCGCGAGAAAGGCGGCTCGAACCTCCGCATCCTTGAGGTACCCCGAGCGGACGAGCCGGTCCACCATGCGGACACGCTCGGCCGGGAAATCGACGCCCCGTCCCATCGGGCCTCGCCAGACGTCCGGAGCGAGATAAGTCTTGTTCTCAAGCCGGCACGAGGAGGGCGATCAACAACGTCGAGAGGAATAGGGTCGCGGCGGTGACTGGCAAACCCGCCTTCATGAAATCCTTCATCGTCAGGGTGATTCCATCGCGGGACGCGGCTTGCACGACGATCACGTTGCACGCAGCCCCCAGGATCGTGGCGTTTCCTGCGAGGGTCGAGCTCGCGGCCAGGGCGAGCCAGAGCTGCGTGGACCCTTGCGGGACGACCTCCGCGAGGAGGAGCACGGCGGGCACGTTGCTAATCAGGTTCGAGAGCAGGGACGATAGCCCGATGAGCCAGACGAGCCCGCCCGAACGCCCGCCCAGGGCGGTCGTGAATCCCCCCTGGATCGCCGCGGAGAGCCCGGACACGCGGACGCCTCCGAGGACGACGAAGAGGCCGATGAAGAAGAGGATGATGCTCCAGTCCACCTTTGCGATCAGGGCGCGTGCCGTCGAGTTCGTCAGGAACGGAAGGAAGAACAGGACGAAGGAACCGCCCGCAAGCGCGATGAGGGGAAGCCAGTCCGGGGTGCCGGAGGCCAGGAACGCGCCCGACACCACGACCGTGACTCCGAGGGTGAAACCGAGGCCCCTCCGCTGGAGATGGACGGCGGGCATCGAGGCGACCGCGACGAGCGGGGCCGCGAGGTCCTTTCGGAAGACGAGCCAGACGAGCCCGATCGAGACGGCGAGACACACGATCGTGATGGGGAGCAGGTACGCGCTGAACGTGAGGAAGGGAATGCCGGACCGAATCGCGATGAACGCGTTCTGCGGGTTGCCGACCTCCGTCGCGACGCTCCCGACGTTCGCCGCGATCGCCACCGCGACGAGATAGGGCACTGGGTTCACGCGGAGAGCCCGGGCGCTCCGCACGACGACCGGGGTCACGAGCAGGGCAATCGTGTCGTTCAGGACGAGCGCGGAGAGAGCGGCCGTCGCAATCATCAGCCACGTGAGGAACCAAACCTGACTCTTCGCTCGAAGGGCGATCCGCGAGGACACCAGGTCGAAGAATCCGCAGACATCCAGGCCGGCCACGAGGACCATCATGCCGACCAGGAGCAGGAGGACATCCAGGTTGATCGCTAGGAGCGCATCGGCCGGCGTCAGGACGCCGAGGACGAGCATGAGGGCCCCGCCGAGCATCGCGACCGCGGGTCGCTCGATCGGGAAGCGCCGGATGTTCCGCAGCGAGATGAGCACATAGGTGACGAGGAACACGGCCGTCGCGACGGCCAGGGTTACGGACGAAGCCAACGCACGCCGGATGACCCGGATCGCTATGGAACTTTCCGCGATCCGCGAGGTTCGAGAGGTCTCCCATTACACTTATATACCGTTACTCAATTCGCCGCATTCTCCGGCTCCCGCAACCGGTTCGACGATGGGTCGGATTGACTGGGTGAACTGAGGAGAACCTCGAATGCCTGTCCGAGCCCGCCGCGGAATCGAGGCGCTCGCGATCCTCCTCGTGATCCTTCTCGGGGTCTCCGTCCTCCTTCCGCTGACCGCGGCCGCCGCGGCCCAGGTCACCGGCTTCATCTCCACGTGCGGGGGGCCCGCGACCCCGGTTCCCGGGGCGACGGTGACCCTCGTGGATGCCAACGGCATCGCCCCGCCCACGACCACGACGACGGACGGTGGGGGCGTGTACATCTTCGCGGGGCCGCCTCCGGCCAGCTATACAATCACGGCGAACCAATCCGCCTACTACGGCGCCGAAAGCGGAACCCCGGTGCGGTTCGACGGAAGCGTGACGAAACGGATCGACCTGTGCATGTACCCGCATGGGACCCCCACGAGCAACCTCGCCGTAACGGTCCTGAACGGAGCCACCCCGGTACCAGGCGCGACGGTGGCCGCCTTCCAGTCGACGAACCCGACGAACCGGATCCAGCTCGTCGCTCAAGGGACCACGGGCAGCACGGGGGTCGTGAATCTCACCGTATGGGACGCGAGCTTCCAGTTGCGCACATCCTCGGCGCCGCTCCCAACCGTCGAGTCGACCGTCGTAGTGAGCGGACCGACATCCTTCACGGTCAACCTCTCCCCCGTACCCCTGGTGCTATTCGGGCACGTCCAGAATGTCAGCGGCGCGTTCCTCGGTTCCGGCGTCGTCGCCTGGCTCTACAACCCAGCTGCTGCAAACACTAGCATCTCACGCCTCATTCTCGGGACCGTGACCGCCAGCTTCTTCCAGTTCGAGACCGCCCGGGTGCCCAGTGCGACGTACACCCTCATCGTCGACGCGGACGGCTATCTGTCCTCCAAGGAGTCCATCACAATACCGGGCGTAACGAACCCGCACGATGTGACCCTTCAACCGGCGCCGCCGGAGCGATACGACACGACCGTGGCCTACGGAACCGCGGACTGGAACAACCTGACCGCCTGGCGTAACCTCACCTTGAACGCGGACAGCACGTTGCCGGGACTTGGGCCCACGAACCTCCGGGACCTCCGCCTCCAGATCGATTCGACCCTCGGGAACGGAGACGGAATCTTGAGCGCGGGGGAGATCGCCGCGTTCCTAGCGTGGGTCTGCAGCAAAGGGCCCGCGTATGTGGCGACGGACGGCTTCTTCACGACGAACGGACGGTCCTACAACTCGACCGCCGGTCCTTGTGGAATGACGGTCAGCCCGACGCTCACGAACCCCAATGGCGGGGTGTGGATCAATACCACGACGGCCACCCCATACAAGGTCAAACAGGCGCCGCCCTACCTCACGCCGGGGGCGAAGACGTACTTCGTCAACATGACGATGGTGGCCGATTCGAACGTGTCGGCCTACAAGAATTACACGTACACGGTTGTGCTCCCCAAGAAGTACGAACTCAACACGACGACCGTTGTCCCGGCCAGCGCCCCCGTGACCACGCAGAACTTCACCCGGTTCACGGTGGATCCGGGCGTCACCTCAGGCAAGCCCCAGATCCGCATGACGGTATCCCAATCCCGGAACGGTACCGCACGGGCGAAGGTCACTGCACCGACCGGGAAATTCTACGTGCAAAACGCGACGTTCACGAACTATCAAGCCTACGTCGCGAACAACACGAACCTCACCTTCAGCGCCGGGGATAGCACGGATCCGAACGATCACGTCTCGGAAGCGAACTTCACCTGGCGCTTTACGACGAACCCCGTCGACACCCGCTATGGGATCTCTCCGGTCTACCGGTACCGTCAGAACGGGACGTACAATGTGAGCCTCGTCATGCGGGAGACCGGAGGTAATGTTTCGTTCCGCAACGTCACCCTGATTGTGGACGACCAGTTGCCGGTCGCGAAGATCCGGACGAACCGCACGGGTTCCGGCAGCGCGAACGGCCTCACGCTCAAGGTGGACCAAGGGATCGTGGTCCGGTTCGACGGCGCCCTCTCGACGGACCTCGCCTATCCCGGGACTCCCGGCAAGATCCTGGATTCCGGATACGCCTGGGATTTCAACGGCGACGGAGCGACGGACCGGACGGGCCGGATCCAGAACTATACGTTCCCGAAGCCGGGCCTGTTCAAGGTGAACCTGACCGTCACGGACAGCGTTGGTTGGAAAGGGGCCAACGCGACGTTGAACGCACAGGTCAACGACACGAAAGCCCCCGTCCCCTCGTTCGACATCCTGGACCCGTCCAAGGACTGGACCGTAATCACGAGCCCGATCGAACAGCGGACGATCGTCCTGAATGCATCGAAGACGACGGACGACTACAACAAACAGGCGGAGCTGAACTTCACATGGACGATCCCCGGACCCATCGTCGGATTGTCGACGGGGGTAGCGAACCACACGAAGTGGGGCGTGAATGTGAGCTTCGCGTGGCAGGAGTGGAACAACAGCTACGCGGTCCTGTTGTCCGTGAATGACGCGGGCTTCGGTTCCGGCAAGCCGAATACCGGGAACCTGACTCGAAAAATCAACGTCCAGATCGACCCCCTGCTCCATGCGGATCTCCGGATCGACGCCGGCACGCTGAAGATCACTCCGGCGGAACCGGCGGAGGGCGACCTCGTAACGATCGCGGTGAACGTCACGAACAAACTGGGCCGGAAGACCGCCGAGGATGTGACGACCGAAGTCCGTTCCATCACCGGGGGCGCGACGACCGTCGTCTCGAGCGGGGCTGACTGGTTCGACAAGAACGGCCCGAGGGGAACCCACTCGATCGCCCCCGGCGAAACTGTGAAGCTCGTCTTCTCCGTGCGGCTGTACGGCCAAGGGAACAAGACCGTTCAGGTGTACGTCGCCGACAAGACGGAACCGTACACTTGGATTACGCCGGAGAACCGGGCCGCTCAAACGGTGAACGTGCGGCAGCCCTGGTGGCAACCGTACGCGATCGTGGCCGCCGTGGTCGGGGTCATCGTCCTGTTCGTCTTCGCGATGTACTTCCGCCGCAAGGTGAAGGCCGGTGAATGGCGCCCGCTCCGCGGACGGCGTGGCGCGAGGGCCGAGGGAGAGGAGAAGAAGCCGCGGAGGGAAGTGAAGGAAGAGAAGAAGCGGCTGTAGGCGTATTCCTCGAATTCCTTTCCAGACCCGACGGTCTACATTTCCTTCGGAGACTTCAGCCCCAGGCAGTCGAGTCCGTTCTGAAGGACGATCCGAGCGGCCGAGACGAGCTGAATCCGGGCGTCCCGAAGGCCCTCCGGTTCCGCCGTGAGGACGGGACAGTCGCGGTAGAACTGGTTGAACTGAGCCGCGAACTCCGACGCTTCCCCGGCCACGGAATGAACCCGCCGTCCGAGGGCGGCGTCGCGCAGCCCCGATGGGAACTTCGCGATTCGACGAAGGAGGCGTTGCTCCTGCGGATGGACGAGGAGGCGGTGATCCGCCCGACCGCTTCCGTTCGACTTGGCGAGGATGCTACAGGCCCTCGCATGGGCGTACTGGATGAAGGGCGAAGAGTTCCCTTCGAAGTTCAGGGCCTCCTCCCAGCGGAACGTGATGGCCTTCTCCGCCTGGACCCGGACGATGTTGTATCGGACGGCCGAGATCCCGATCGTCTCCGCGATCTCTCGTTTCTTGGCCTCGGACAGGTCCGCGCGCCGTTTCGAGACCTCCGTGTAGGCGCGGTCGAGGGCTTCGTCGATCAGGTCGTCGAGGTGCACGACCCGTCCTTTCCGCGTCGACATGCGACCCTCCGGCAGGTTCACGAACGCGTAGAAGATCGTCTCGGGGGCCCAATCGACCCCCATGAGTCGGAACGCGGCCTTGAGCCGCTGGAACGTGAGCTTGTGGTCCTCGCCGAGGATGTTGATCGCGACGTCGCACCGCCCCATCTTGTTCAAATGGTACGCGATGTCCCGCGTCGTGTACAGGGACGTCCCGTCCTTCCGGACGAACACGTACTTCGCGGCATCGCCTTCGAGGCCGAACGAGCTGAGGTCGATGTAGTGGGCCCCGTCCTCCTCCTTGCTCAGGGGCATCAGCCGCTCGATGACCCGCTGCACGCTCCCGTCGAGGATCGCGTCGCTCTCCCAGAAGAAGGAATCGAACGTCACGTTCACGTGGCGCAGGCTTTCGAGGATGCTCTCCAGGATCGCTTCGCCGACCTTGCGAATGTCCTTCGTCAGCCGGACGTCCCCGCCTTCGAACCGTTGGGTGAGCGTCTCGATCTCCCGCTTCAGGGCCTCGTCGTTTTCGAGCCTCTCGCTCGCCTCCTGGTACAGTTTCACGTAGCGGTACTCGACGCGCTCCTCCGGATCCTTGGCCTTCCCCGGAAGGTGCGTCACGGCCCAGTACAGGAGGACCATCTGGCGGCCGATGTCGTTTACCAGGTACTCGCTCGACACTGGGAAGCCGACGAATCGCAGCAGGCGGACGAGGGCGTCCCCCAGGAACGGATTCCGCGCGCGGCCGACATGGAGGGGTCCTGTCGGATTCGCACTTGTGTGCTCCAGAAGGATCCTCTCCTTCCGGGGGGGTGATTGGCCGTACCGTTCGCCCATGGAGCCGACGGACGCGAGGACGAGTTCCGCGAACGGACCGGGCTCCATGACGAAATTCACATACGGTCCTTCCGCGCGGAGTACGGCAAACGGAGGTCCGACCTTGTGCCGGGCGATGCGGGCGGCGACCTCGACGGGGGACTGCTTCAGTTCCTTCGCCCAGGCGTGTGTCGCGAGGGAGAAGAGTCCGCGGTCCTCCGGCGCATCCGACACGATCCCCCGCGTGGTGAGATGAAGCTCGGACTCGATCGAGCGCAGCTCCTGCTCCGCCCGGTCTCGGAGCTCGGACCACGGATCGTGGCCCATCAAGACACCCGGAACCTCAGGATCGCGGCGATGCCACCGAACGCCCGCAGGAGGAGTTGGCCCTCCTCCGAGTCCTTGGAGATGAGTTCCACGTTCGTGCCCATCTGCCCCGCGATGCCCGTGAGGTCCTCGATGAGCTCGCGGTTCTCGAGGACGGTGAGAGGGCCGCTGTCGTTCGGGCACGTCGGCAGTTCGCCCGCATCATCGACGGTCTTCTCGCCCTCCCAATCGCCGTTCGCGCACCGCAATTTGAGGCGGACCTTCCGAAGGCCTTCGGAGATCAGGAGGGAGTCGACCGCTCCGAGCCGCAACGCGTTCCGCACTTGTTCCTCCCCATAGGCGGCGAGGCCGCCGTCCGCCTTCCGGATCTCCTCCATGAGGCGTTGGACGAGGGACTTCTCCCGCATCAGGTCGAGGCCGCTCAGGATCTCGCGGGACTTCTCGACGAGCTCCCGCAATCCATATTCGTCCGTGTAGCCGGTGTCGAGGAACGTCGGGAGGACCTTTTTCTTCAACTCGTGATGGAGGTAGTCGCCCGTCGCGAACTCCTCCTTCGAGTAGCCGGGACCTCCGACGATGATCCCCTTCAGGTCCGGCCGGCTCAGGTACGCTTCCGTCATCAGATCTCCGATCTTCTTGTACCACTCGTGGACCGCGATGTCATGGCCCCGCTCGAATCGGCGCGCACTCTGACCGCCCATCCGATGCTTGGACGGCACCTGCGATTGGAGGTTCTTGATCACCTCGATCCGTTTTCCACGGAGCAGGCCGAGCGTGGCCTCGCTCCAGTCGATCACGAGGAGCCCGTAGACGTCCTTCTCCGCGAGCATCTCGTGCAGGGGCTCCGTGTAGAACTTCGAGTCGCACCGATAGAGGAATGAGACCACGGGTTCCGGCGGCTCGAGGACGAACGTCACCATCTGCGTCTGATCCGCACCGACCTGTTTGTGCCCGGTGAAGATCACGAGGCCGTTCGGAGGCGGCATCTTGTACGCCTTGAGACGCTGCATCGCAGACTCGATCGCCTGCGTCACGTGCTTGCGGGTGCTCGCGCTCTTGATGTTCGACGACTGGGACTGCTCTCCCCGCAGGTAGTTCGTGACATCGAAAATCGGCCGCTCCGGCGGGATGTACACGCTCACGAGTTCCGTGCCGCGGCCGACCGCTTCTTCGATCTGCTCGAGGGCGCGGCGGAACTTGTATTTGTCCATCCCAGACATTTGAGCCATTGCGTCTCACCACACAGTTATTTATCGTTCATTACCTTTTGCGTCGCGAACGAGATTTGTATGGAGAAAGTCGTCGTATCCCTCGGCGGTTCCGTCCTCGTTCCGGGGGACGACGACGCGCCCTACCTGCGCGATGTCGTACGCCTTTTTCGGGACGTCTCATCGCGGGTGAAGTTGTTCGTCGTCACGGGCGGCGGTCGTGTCGCGCGATATTACATCGAGACGGGCCGGTCCGTCGGGATTCGCGAACGGACGCTCGACGAGTTCGGGATCGCCGTCACCCGTCTGAACGCGCGGCTTCTGTCCGCCGCCCTGGGCGGTCGGGCGAACCGCGAGCCCGCCACCAGCTACGCCGCGGCCTCGAAGCTGGCAAAGCGATACCCAATCGTCGTCATGGGCGGGACGCGGCCCGGACACACGACGGATCGCGTCGCGGCGTCCGCTGCCCGCGTGGTCGCTCGAGACCGAACGCCTCTGAGTGTGGTCCACGGTCGGGACCTCCGAGCTTTGCGGGCGGCGCTCCTCGGTGAGCCGTTCCATGGAACCCGCGTGGCGGACGAGTGAGCGGGGGCGCCGCGTGAACCGGCGGGTGTGGTACGAGCTGCTCGCGGCCGGCGTCCTCGCCCTCTCCCTCACCAGCGCAATCCTTGCTGTTGCCGGGGCCGCATTCCAACAGACCCTCGGGGTCGCGGCCTCGTCGCTGTGCGCGGTCGCCTTCTTAGTCCCCGGTCTCTACTTCCTCGGATATTCGAGGCGTCTGCACTCCCGCGATCTCGCGCTCGCGCATACGGCCGCCTTCGTGCGGAGCCGCGATGCGATCCGAATCCAGGATTTGGCGGATGAACTCCAGGTGCCGCCGGACGACGCAGATCGGATTCTGCGGATGGCGATCGAGGAGGGTTACCTCGAAGGGACGTTCCAATCCGAGGATCGGTTCGTGCCGAGGCGCCGCGCCGCTCCACGATCGCCGGAGGGGCGATGACGTTCCGAGGTTTCATCGCGGTCGACGTGCCCGGTGGCGCGGTCCTCGAGGCACTCGCGGGGGATCTCAGAAGCGCGAGCCCGTCCCTGAAGGTCGTCGGCACCGACCAGCTCCATCTGACGGTCAAGTTCCTGGGCGACACGGAGGAGGGGCTTGTGCCTCAGATTGTGACCGCAATCCGTGAGGCGACCGCGGGCCTTCGCCCCTTTCAGATCCACGTCGAAGGGACCGGCGCGTTCCCCAGCCTCGGGCGGATGAGCGTGATCTGGGTGGGCGTGGAAGAGGCGGAACCAATCGCGCGCGTCGCGGACTCGCTTGAGGCCTCTCTCGAGCGCCTCGGATTCCCGCGGGAGCGTCGGCCCTGGAAGGCGCACGTGACGCTGGCCCGCGTGAAAGGCCGTCTGAACCTTGATCGCGTGCGGGGAATCCTCGAGGCCCACGCGACTGAAGACTTCGGCGCCCACACCGTGGACGCCGTGCATCTGAAGAAGAGCGTCCTGACGCCGCAGGGAGCGCAGTATTCCGTCGTGGAGACGGTGCGCCTCGGCCAACGGACGACGCGCCCGGAAGAGAGCGGGCATACCTCTACTTAGAGGTACGGAGAGCTCCGCCAAACGAGCCGACTCCCTGGCGTCACTCTTTCTTGTCCGCGAGAAATTTGAGCTTGTCCCACTCGATCGTGTGCTTGAGCCGATACTTCTGCAGGATGCGGCTCAGGGACTCCGTCACCCGAGCGACCTCGAGGACCTTTCCCCGACCGTAGACGTAGAACTCGACCTGGTTCGAGATCGGAAAGATCATCCTCATCGCGCCTTCGCGGTTGAACCCCTCCGGCTTCCGGTTGCTCCGCAGCTCCCGGAGGTTCTCCTCGACGAGGACGTCGACGCTCTCCATGTCTTCGGGCAACTGTTGTGTCTCCTCGAGAAATTTCAGGAACAAGGGCCGGAACGCGGTGACCAGGTTCTTCCACTTCACCTTCTTGTCGAACTTGAAATGTCCGCTCCGGGCCCGTATCTCCGTTCCGATGAGACGGCCGCTACCTAACGATGCTCCGCTCATGACATCGACGACATGACGCGCGTCAGTCTTAAGACCGCGGCCTCCTTCGCGCGCGCGTGCGCACCGCCCTCACGATCGCGGGGAGCGACTCCGGCGGCGGTGCAGGAATTCAGGCGGACCTCAAGTCCTTCGCCTCGGTCGGCGTGCATGGGACCTCCGTCATCACGTGTGTGACCGCCCAGAACACCCGGTCCGTGGACTCGATTTTCGCGATCCCTCCGGCGGAAATCCGAAAGCAGCTCCGCGCAGTGGTGGACGACTTCGACGTCCGAGCGGCGAAGACCGGCATGCTCTTCTCCGCCGCGATCGTCCGGACGGTCGCACGGGAGTTGCGTCGGACCTCGTTCCCCCTCGTCGTGGATCCCGTCATGATCGCGACGGTCGGCGCACGACTCGAGAAAGACGATTTCCAGGCGGCCCTCGTCGATCGACTCCTCGATCGTGCCACCCTCGTCACCCCGAACCGCCACGAAGCGGAACGGCTCTCCGGCCTCTCGATCCGCGACGTCGGGTCGATGGAGGCCGCGGCGCGGGCGATCCGACGCCTCGGGGCGGAGGCGGTCCTCGTGAAAGGCGGCCATGTGAAAGGTCCCCTCGTGGACGTCTTCTACGACGGCCGCCGGATGGTCCGTCTGGGGGGCCGCCGGTACCGCAAGGAACTCCACGGTGCGGGCTGCACCCTCGCGGCATCGACCGCCGCGTACCTGGCATTCGGACTCCCGCTCCTCGCGGCGGTCCGGCGCGCCCGCCGGAAGGTGGCCCTCGGCTTCCGGGCCTCGTACCGGGCCGGTCGCGGGGTCGATATTATCAATTCCCAGATCGGCATGGGTCGCTAGGAAGCCCCGCTCTCCCCAAAACTTCAAGTAGGCTAATCAAAATCGGAGCGTCTGCGTGATCTGGCCATCCTCGCCGCCGCGCACGGCGGACGCCCTGCGTCCGTCCGGTGCGACCTCGGGGATCGGATGGATCGGATGACCGTGGAGACAGGGCCCAGATTGAGTCGCAAGACCGACCAGGGGGACACGAGGCCCGAGAACCCGGTGCAGAGGCGCTGATACCATGCGGATCGCACTCTTCACGGACAGCTATCTGCCGACGGTCGACGGCGTCGTGACGTCCGTCCTCTCGACGCGGCGCCAGCTCGAGGCGCACGGCCACGAGGTCGTCGTCTTCGCCCCAGAGGACCCGCGGCGTCGCGGGACCCGCGAGGACGGGACCGTGTACGTGCGGGCGAAGGAGTTCCACCATTACCCCGGATACCGTCTGGCGATGTTTCCCGGGCGGGAAGTCGATCTGATCAAGGACCTCGGCATCGACGTGATCCACATCCACGGCGTCGGCTTCGTCGGGATCAAAGGCCTCTGGGCCTCCTGGCAGGCGAAGATCCCGCGGGTCTCGACCTTCCACACGATGATCCACGACACCCTGGCGTTCTATTCGCCGTTCGGCCTGAACCTCCATCTGCTCGAGCGCGGGCTGCGCTTCTACCTGAAGATCTTCCTGCGCAAGACGCAAGGCGTCGTCGTGCCGAGCCGTGCGATCCTGGACGAAATCATGGCTCTCTCCCCGCGGGCCAACATCGCCGACGTGATCCCGACCGGCGTGGACCCAGACCGGTTCCGTCCGGACATCCCCCGCCAGGGGATCCGCACGAAGTGGGGTCTGAATGGGCATGACGTCGTCCTCCACGTGGGGCGGGTCGCGCCGGAGAAGAACCTGTCCACCCTCATCCACGCGTTCCCGAAGATCCTCGAAGCGAACCGGGACACCAAGTTGATGATCGTCGGGACAGGTCCGTACATGGAGAAGTACTACGACCTGGTCGCTCGCCTCGGCCTGTCCGGGGACGTCATCTTCACAGGGTTCGTCCCCGACGCGGACCTGCCGAAGTACTACGCGGCCGCGGATGCCTTCGCAATCGCCTCGAAGTTCGAGACCCAGGGCCTCGTCGTCTTGGAGGCGCTGGCCTCCGGGCGCCCCGTCGCGGGGGCGAACTATCGGGCCATCCCCGAATTCGTCCGCGAGGGCGTGAATGGCGCCCTGTTCGACCCGAACGACGTCGCCGGCTGTGCCGCGGCGATCCTGCGATGCCTCCGAGACCGGGATTCCATGCAGGAGGCCGCCCGGGACGTCGCCCTGACCTATTCCGTGGACCGATGCACACGCCGCCTCGAACGGGTGTACGAGCGCCTCGTGGCCGCGTGACCGGCATGGTCGAGCCCTCGGCGGCTCCCGCTCGGACGACCGCGGCTCGAAACGCCTCGGTCTCTGTCATCGTCCCGACCTGGAATGAGGCGAAATACCTCCCCGCGCTGCTGGACTCCCTCCAGAATCAGACCCGATTGCCCTTGGAGATCCTCATCGCGGACTCGGAGAGCACCGACGGCACGCAGGATCTGGCCGAGGCCCGCGGCGCCCTCCTGGTGCCGGGGGACCGCCGCGGACCGGGCGAGGGCCGGAATCGTGGAGCGCGCGCTGCACGGGGCGAGGTCTTCCTGTTCGTCGACGCAGACTGCATCACGCCGCCGGACCTGCTCGATGCCATCGTCGCCGCCTTCGACGAACCCGGGGTGATCGGCGGCGCCACCGGATTCATGCCGGCTCGCGGCAACCTCGTCGAGCGGACCCTGTTTTCCCTCGCGAACGGCTACCAGCGGGCGATGACCTTGTGGGGATTCCCGCATAACGCGGGGTATTGCTTCTTCTTCCGGCGCGACGCCTTCCTTGCCCTCGGAGGCCTCCGGGAGGACATGCCGCTGAACGAGACGCACGACCTGGCCCTCCGGTCCCGGTCCCTCGGCCGGTTCATCATCTTGCCTCAGACGGTCCAGACCTCGATGCGGCGCTTCCGGACGTATGGCTACGTCCGCACGATCCTGAAGGAATACATCGCCTCGACGATCCTGTACTACGCGACGGGCCGCACGTCCGCCGAACGATTCCGCCCGGCGCCCGCCCGCTGACGGAAACGGGCTATGGGGCCTTCCGGCCTCGGCCCCGCCGGCGGTAGAGCCAGGATCCGAGGACCGACATGGCGACGACCACGACGACCAGGGCGAGCGTGATCGAACGGGCCGTGCGGGGATCGTATGCCACGCCGATGACGAAAACGAGGTACAGCAGGACGGCATACTTCGCTAGCCCGCCCACCGCCACGAAGCCCATGGACCGCCGGTAGTTCCACCGCAGGGTCGCGATGAACGCGCCGACGAACGGGACCACCGGGGCGATCCGGTTCAGGAGGATGGCACGCTCGTCCGGTACGCCCAGGAACTCGGTCCATCGCCGCATCGCCGACTCGAGCCAGCGAGGCATCCGGCGGCCCCGGACCAGGATGCGTCGGACGAGGGCGTACAGGATGGTGGTCCCGAGAAGGTCCCCGGCCACGGCCACAAGGAGGAGGACCGCGGCCCAACCGACCGCGTCCATCGTCTCGGGCCGGAACGTGTACGTGATGAGGATCCAGGCTTCGGGCAGCGCGGGGAAGAGCGCCGCATCGACGGCGAAGATCAGCAGCAAGGCGAGGAGGCTTCCGATCGGACCGAGGGATGCGAACAGGGCCGCGAGGACGTCGTCCAGGGAGGGCATCCGCCGCCCTCAGCCCACCCGGGTGATGGCGACCATCGTGACCTCGAAGACCAGGTTCCGGCCCTTCACCGGATTGTTGTAGTCAACCGTATACGTCCCCGCCGCGAGGTCCACGGCCGTCACGACGAACACGACCGTCCCGGAAGCCGTCTTTTGTCCGACCCGGTCGACCGCGGTCGTGTCGAGCAGGTGGTGCACGACAATCCGCCCGGTGCCGTTATCCGCACTGTCATCCACCGAGTCGACCCGGGCAGCCCAGCCGCCGTACGGATGAACCATCTGGCCCGGAACCGGACTGTTCGTGACTGTCACGACGGAACCGGACACGCTGACGTAGGCGGGCCAGCTCCAGAACGGATCCGTCACGTTCGCCCCCGACACGGGCTGCGTTTTGTACGTGTTCGTGAACGCAGATTCGTTCATCGTCACACGGACCGGCACAGGCTCCAAGAGCGGCTTTACGAGGATCTTCGTCGGATCCGACGGACCATAGCCGAGGTTCGGTGGGACCACAATCGTCTTCGCGTCTCCGACGGCGAGCCCCTGAACCCCGACGTCGAAACCCTGGATCACCGCCAGGGGCACGGCCCCGATCGTGAAAGTGAGAGGCTGCCACGAGTTGCGCCAACCGAAGGAGAAGGCCTTCGCGTAGGACGCGTTATCCTCGGCCACGGACGCCAGGCTCGTATCGAACACGAAGCCGTCTTCGAACCGGCCGACGTAGTCCACCTTGACCTGGTCCCCGGTCTGGGCCCGCAGGGGAGGATGGCCGAACTTCGGGATGACGTACACGAAGTAGACCGCCAGGATGGCAATCACGAGGACGAGCACCCCCACGAAAGACCAGAAGGTGCTCAGCCCTTCCTCATCCCGGACGAGGCGGCGGGCCATGGCGCTTCACGGCTAAATGAGGAGCCGCCATAAACGTTATGGTGCCAGCATCCAAGCGGACGGTCTTGGGATCAGGGAAGGCTAACCAAACGAGGCGTAGTGCAGTTCAATCGATTCTTGGTTGTATAGGATTACGGTCGGACTAGCGGTGACGGCAGTCCCGTTCACGAGCATCGGGTTCGGGCTACCCAAGGGTTTCCCCCATACGGCGAAGAAATCGCCGATCGAATAGAGGCGGTTCGAATCGGACTCGACATGTATCACACCATCCTCCAAATGGGTGTGGACCGGCTCAAGACAGAGCGCGCTGATTCCGACGTCCGCGGGGATGACGATCTTCGTGGGTCCGGAAAAGATGTTCAATTGGGTGTGCCAGTGATACACCTGACCCCCCTCTCCTCCGATGCAAGGGAGGGCAGGTGGATGGGTCGCGGACTGTACTAGGTAGTACCCGCCGAACCCTCCGAGGACGACGGCCACCACCACGAGGATATGCCATCGGCGCACACGGATAGGACGGCCGGCCGTCCTCCGCGGGACCCGTCCCGGCTCTGCCTTCAATTCCTCGACCAATTTCGGGGTGTCCGGATGCCTCGGATGGATGTCGTTTAGATGGCGGAGCAGGTTCTCGGGCCGCACCGCTACGTCGCAGATCGGACAATGGTCCATGCTCTTCACGGCGACCCCCCTTGGCGATCCGAGGAAGAAGTCAGGGTGAGCTCGTATTTAGGAATGATGCGGACGGCGGACGAACTCACGCGTACATGGCGCCCGAGGTGTCCCCGGACCGCACCGGATTGTCGCCCAGGACCTTGTCGACCGCACGCTCGAAGTCGGTCATCGTGACGCTCTCCCGGTCCTCCCGGATCGCGAACATGCCCGCCTCCGTGCAGATCGCATGGATGTCGGCGCCCGTGGCCCCGTCGCAGCGGGACGCCAGCACGCCGTAATCGACCTCGCCGGCGACGTTCATCTTTCGGGAATGAATCTTGAAGATCGTCATACGGGATTCCGAACCCGGCATCGGGATCTCGATGATGCGGTCGAACCGTCCCGGCCTCAGAAGCGCTTCGTCGAGGATGTCTGGACGATTCGTCGCCCCGATGATCTTGACCTCTCCCAAGGGGTTGAAGCCGTCGAGTTCCGCGAGAAGCTGCATCAACGTCCGTTGGACCTCACGATCTCCGGACGTCGCGACCTCGAGGCGCTTGGCGCCGACCGAATCGAGTTCGTCGATGAAGACGATGGAGGGGGACTTCTCGCGGGCGAGCTGGAACAGCTCCCGCACCAGGCGGGCGCCTTCGCCGATGTATTTCTGGACGAGTTCAGAGCCGACGAACCGGATGAACGTGGCCTGCGTACGGTTCGCGACCGCCTTCGCCAGCAGGGTCTTCCCCGTTCCCGGGGGCCCGACGAGCAGGACGCCCTTCGGAGGCTCGATGCCGACCTTCCGATAGAGGTCCGGTTTGAGCAGGGGATCTTCCACGGCCTCCCGCAACTCGCGCATCTGGATTTCCAGGCCGCCGATGTCCCCGTACGTAACCGGAGGCTTCTCGATGATCTCCGCGCCGGTGACGATCGGGTCGAGGGAGGGAGGAAGGACGCCCATCACGGCGAGGGTCTGCTTGTTGAGCGCGACGCGCGCGCCGACCACGAGGTTCTCCTTCGCGATGTAGTCCGCCGCGTTGACGATGAAATCGGGACCCGTCGACGACTTGACGACGACGCGACCGTCGGCCAGGATGTCGCGGATGTTGCCGATGATCAGCGGAGGGCTCTTCAGACGATCCAGTTCCTGTTTCAACCGTCGGATCTCCTTCTGGAGTCGGACGAGCTCCGTCTCGGCGTACCGCTTCTCGCCCTCCACCCGGCGGGCGGTCTCCAGCAGCTTGTCGTTGCGGTCCTCGAGCGAGGCGATGCGCACGGACATTTTCTCGGAGAATTCGCGGATCTGATCGTCGTCCATAGGTTCGCCCGGTGGGTGGGCTATGAGGGAAGGCTATATACCCGGCACTTTTTATTTAGTCTTTGCGGGCCCGGTTCGTGATCTGCGAATTGTGCGGGGCGGACGTTCCCCGGCTGAAGAGTGTGGCGATCGAAGCGACCGTCCTGTCCGTGTGCGGAGAGTGCGCCCGCTTCGGCGAAGAGGTGTCGAGCGCCCCGTTGCGACCGAGCACGATGCCGCCCGTCATCGCCCAACGGCTGGAGGCCCGCCAACGGCGTCTGACGCCGAAGGACGTGTACGCGCAGGGCGGCGAATTGGAGCTGATGGAGGACTTCCCGCAATTGATCCGCCAAGCGCGGGAATCCCGCGGATGGAAGCAGGCGGACCTCGGCGCGAAGATCAACGAGCGGGCGAGCGTGATCGCGAAGCTCGAATCAGGTGCGATCACGCCGGGGGACGACCTCGTCCGGAAGCTGGAGCGGCAACTCGGGATCAAGCTGAAGGAACGCGTCCAGCCGATCGCGGTGAAGAAACAGGCCGCCGGCGCGGGCATCACCCTTGGCGATTTGATGAAAGGCAAGGAAAGCCGGGAGTGATCAGGGCATCTGGAGTCGCGCTTTCACCGCTGCTAGGAAAGGCGTGACGTCGACGTCCGACTGACGCGCAACAATGAGGGCCGCGACCTCGACCTCGACGTCCATCTTCTCCTGGACCTCGTTCACCCGCCGGATCACGGCCTTCCGGTCCATGCCTGTCTTCGCGGCGATCCCGTCGACGATCTGGACGAACAGGTCTTCCTCGGCGGGCGTCGGCGTGGACAGGATCGCGGTGGTCGGCACGTAGTCCCTCGGCACCTCGACCTTGGACACGTCGAATCCCGGCCGGATCGTGCCGTCGCGCGACTCGAGCAGTTTCGTCTCGAGGCCGAGCTGGAGCAGCCGTTGGGCGTCCCGCGGCGGGAACCACCGCAGGTCCATCGAGGCGGAGAGGACGAACTCCCGCTCCGTCAGCTCGTCGCGGCCCTTCCGTTTGTACAGCAGGGCGATCGCATTGCGCAACTCCTCCATGCGGCCCCCGGACGCGACGCAACGGCCGGACCCTACATAAACGTGTTCCGCACGAGCGAACGTTTATCCTCTCCCGAATCGTTGGTCCGACGCTCCAGCGTAAGGTCGCGCCGACTCGTGACGCGCGATGCAAGCCTGGAGAGGATGTCGTATGGGTCCCTCCTCGACAGCCCCGAGTCCGGGGCGTTCCATGACAGGGGGACAACGCGGCATCCAACAATCCCCCGGCAAGGGTCAGGGCGTCGAGTGAGCAGTCGCTTGGCCGTGACACGCGCTGTTACTGCCGGGGGACATCCCCGTGGGTGCCTACCCGCGTCCCCGATTCGCGTCACGCGGCGATTCGCGTGAACAACGCTTGGACCCCGACCAACCGCCCGTCAACGCCGTCGAAGTGCGTGAGGTTATCGACGTTCACTTTCTCGAACTCCTTGAGGACACCCCGGGCCCGGCGGGTGAACATGAAGTGGCTTCCCCGGGCGTTGAGCGCGGCGAGGGTCGCATTGCGACCCGCCACGAAGACGATGCTGCCGCCGCGGAACCGGATCTCCTGCAGCGGTCCCGCGGAGGGATGCATGGAGTCTTCGACAAACATTCGGACCGCGGCGAGCATGCCACCGAGGATGTCGGAATCCGAATCTCGAGTCGGATCGGGGGCGAAGTGGTCGAGGAGGATTCCGCTTCGGTGAAGCAAGAAGAGTTCCTCGGCACCCGGACCCCGCGACAGGGCGGAGCCGATCGGGCCCGGTGGCAGGAACAAAGAGCGTGTCACGAACACGATGACCGCCAAGACCATTCCCAGTTGAAGGGGCCAGACGCGGGGCCCCGGCGGAAGGGGGAGGACGATGAGGGACGAAGGCCTCGTCTCGACGCGGACCGGTGCTCCGTTTCCATCCTCGTAGGTCAGCGCGACGCCTAGTTCGACCTGCTCCACGTTTTCCGCGGCCGGCAAGATGGCGTTGAAAAGCAACTCCATCGAACCCACGGGGACGGAATCCAGGATCCAGGTGAGCTGGCCCTCCTGCGCGATCGGCCAGCGCGATGCGGACACGATCACGATCGACTCCGGAACAGACACCACGACCGAGACATTGTTCGCCGTCGAATTGCCGCTATTGGTCACGTCGACGCGGTAGTTCACCGGGCTGTCCGGAACGACCTGGGACTGAGTGGAACTCAGTCGCACTTCAATCTCCGGTTCCTCCGGCACGGGGGCGGCGATTACGTGGACTCCCGCACTCACCGAGATGGGATCGGAACCATGGTGTTCGTCATCATCGTGCTTCCCCTCTTTCTCCCATACTTGGACTTGGGCTTCGTTGACGAGGTCTTTCCCGTCCGTCCCGGAAGCCACCACCGCATGCACCTCGATCGAGAAGGGGCGGAGGTCATCCTGAACGCACACCCAACTCGATTGTGTTTCGAGACACGAATCCGGAGCCACGGTCGATACGACCACAAAGCCGTCCAGTTTCGACTCCGTCACGACGAGGTTTCGGGCCTTCTCCTTGAGGGGGTCGATCCATATCCAGAAGGTCACGCTGTCTCCAGGCGATGCCTGTGTTCGACTAACGAACATCGAGGCGTCTACGGGGCGTTCCCCCCTCCGACGGCGAGCGGAATGAGCGCGACGAGGATGAAGCCGAATGCGAGAGCGAGTGGGACCCACAACTGAAGTCGACGATCGATTCCGCGAACAACCGTGAATTCCATATTTACTTCCCCTCCCTCAGAGCGGCACTCCGCACCGGCAGGTACAGCATTCATTCTCAGGAGACGACATGAGGGTTCCGGGCAAATTATTACTAAGCCCCGTGATACCACCGCGCGACCCGGGATCCTAGCGCGCGGAGTGCGCAAGAGGATTCGGCGTCCGGTCCCCCGCAGCCGCCGTGTCGATTCCCCTAGCCGTCGGCAGAGCGTCCTTCAGATTGGAGGGATTCGTCGCATCCCGACGGCGAGCGACCCTTTGCGCGGAGCCTCGTGCGACGACAAAGGGAAAGTATGATGACGAGGGCTCCAATCGTCGGTGCGGCGAGGGTCTCAAACTCGGGGATGGCGTAGAAATATGTCTCCGAGGTCGTCGACTTCCAGTACAAACCGCCGACCGTGTCCCCGTATGTGACGTCGTTCGGGGCGCGGACAACAAATGTTGGGTGCGTTGAGGACGTGTCCACTGCGTCCCGAGTCCCCCAAGCCCCCGCCGTCCGTTTGTTGTAGTAAACTTGCGGACCCGCGGCCGCAACGTAGAGGGCGTGGACACCGTTGTTCCTATCGATTCCGAGGGATGGTTTCGTGAAAACCGTCCCGCTAAGGGAGTCGACTGTAGTTGGAGTCTGCCATCCTCCGGAGGAGTAATCCAAGAACCGCGCATAGATCGCCCGGGTCGTCGGGTCGATGTCCTTGGCGTAGGCTACCCATAGATTCCCGTTCGACTCGTATGTCGTGGCCAAGGAAGGGAACGAAAAGCGCTCGACATCCGTTGCGACGACATCCGTGCCCGCGGTCCCATCCCATTTGGTAAATTCCCCCACGGCGTCGCAGGAAGACGTCCCGAGGGTCTTGCACACGACATGGTGAATCTCACTGACTGAGCCGTACTTCAGGTCAAAGCTTTCTGTGTAGGTGCCGCCGTCTGCGGCGAATGTCGTGTCTCCAAGCACGGTGAGCGTAGAACCATCCCAGGTGATGCCACCCAGAGCGTAAGGCGAGTATCCCATCACCGCTCCCAGGACCTTTGCCGCCGCTGATTCGTGCAGGGGGGCCGTCCGCAGTTGGACCCAGAGATGGAGGGTGGAGCCCATTACCGCCGTGCTCGTGCTGCTCCAGCTGTTCGGGGCCGTGAAGGTTCGGTAGGAAATCTGACCTGAGGCGGTTCCCCATACAAGGAGCCCTTTGCCGCCGGTGGCCTCCCAAGCGAAATCGAATGGCCGGGTCACGCCGGTATCGATCGAGGTGTCATGGGTCTGGCTATTGACGAACGCCGACCCGTCCCAGTAACAGGTTCCCAGACCGGGGCGGTCGTCCCCCAAAGTGAGCACCATGTCATTCGCGGTGGACAGGGGGTTCGCCTTCAATCTGACCCACGAAGAGGCGCCGCTTCCGCAATCCGGCGACTGGAGGTACCCAGACCAGCTGGTCGTGAATACCCGATAACTGACCCGTGGAACGCCTGAGTCGACGGCGACGGCAACGAGATGGTGAGAATTCGACTCCCATGCGATTGCGACCCTCTCGGTGTTCGACGCGGTGATGCTATCATCAATCTCGATGAAATTCCCGAGCGAGGACCCGCTCCAGATCCACGAGGTCCCGTCGTCGCCCGTGTCGTCCACGCCAACGACTCCAATGCGATCGCCGCCCGGTTCGGAAGCGAGCTTGATCGCGTTGTACTGAATGTCGGCCGACGACGTTGTGTCGTCACCGTACTGCTCCGCACCCCATGCACCGGCCGAGTACACCTTGTACGCAATGTCGCGGGTCGTGTTCGTCGAAAGCACCCCGTACACGAGAAGCGCATCGCCGCTCAGTTGCTCATACGCGATGTCGAACGGGACCGCAATGTCCGCCGGGTACGCCGGAGCCGTGGTCCAGACCTGTCCGATGTCGTTTGTCACGGTGCAGGTGGTCGAGCACACGTAGGCGTCGAGCCATCCATTGTCGCTTAGGGTCACGATGATCTTTTCGTTCGGTGTCACGGGCGAATAGGCCATCCGGATTGCCCGGATAGGACTGCCCGCCGTGGATCGCTCGGTCTCCGAGGTCCACTGTGAATTATCCCAGCCTCGTGTCTTGGGACTGTTTACAGTATTTGTTCCCGTGCTCGAACGGTATCCGATCGCTGCGTCCTCCGATGCCCCAGACGAGCGGAGGAGGGCCACAAAGTTGTTCTCCGGAGATACATCGACCGACAATCCGGTGTACGCCGTGCCCCAAGACACGCTCGGGTTCCAAACCCCACCCGCCTTGTTCTTGTAGTACCCGGAACCGCTCGTCTTGGATCCGCTCCAGGCGACGTGAGGATTGTTGCCTGAATCCGTGGAAACGGTCGGCATATATCCGGGATTCGCGTCGTCGACGTTCGTGACGGCTTGCCAGTTCGCAGCATTCGCGAGCTGGCTTTCGGTCGCATATGGGACCGTGGTCTTCGTGTATCGAACGAGATTCATCGTGCTCTGGTCGCCGGAGCCTGCAGCGGAGACCCACACGACGTGAAGGAACCCCCCGGAATCGATTGCAATCGACGGCTCGGCCGAATCGCGCGCCAAGACGAGAGGGCTGTCCGCGGCTCGACCCGAAGCGAGGATAATCTGCGAACCCCAGGTCGACCCGCTCGTATCCTGGCTGCGCATCACGATCACACGATCCCAAGCGCTATTCGACGAAATCGACACGAAGTCCACGTATAAGTCGGACGGAGAGGCGTCGCCGGTTTCAGTCGCCCCGACGAATCGGACCGTGGGCGCTCCGGAGTTGAATTCCGCCGTGGTTAGCGTGTACGTCTGCGCGATGTTATCGTCCGCCGTTTTCGTAATCGTGATCCCGGTGTTCCAGGTGGACGGAGGGGTGAGCGCCTGGACGAGGAAATCCTCGCCAGCCGTGTGGTGGGCCTCGACCTTCAGGCTGTAGGAAGCGCTCCCGGAAGCGATCCCTGACCAACCAATCCGAACCTCCATCTGATAGTTCGTGGCTCGCTTCAACTCGGCCGCGATTCCGAGCCACGCGGAACTCGTGGACCAAGAGGCAGAGGCGGTCGTCTCGAAGGCGTCGGACCTCCATTGGGACTCGACGCCGGTTACGGGGCTACTATGGCTACCGTCATCCGCTTCCACCCAGTTCGTCCGTGGACTCGTCCCCTCACTTGCGACGTGGAACCATCCGGAGACCGGGCGGTTCACTGAGCTTCCCGGCGAGGCGAGCGTGATCGAGCCCGAGGTCGCCGTGCCCGATCCCGTCGGGGATTGAACGAATGCGGCCGCGACCCCGCCCGAGAGATCGACGTCCGTCGCATGGAAAAAACTCGCTTCGCACCCGGTTTGGCTTTGTCCAGAAAAATCGACGGTCGTGATGCCGTTCGAGGATCCGGACGAGTTCGCGCCGAACAACGTCAGGCGATTCAGGCCGACATTGATTGTTTTGATCGCGGTCCAGGAGATCCCATTGCCGCTTGCGGTGGGCTGATTCGGGGTGCCGGAGCCCACCTCATTGCCCACAAGCACTATGAGCAGCCCCGATGCCGGAGGCGTCCACGAACCTGTGGCGAAGGAGATCGAATTGCTGGTACTCCAGAAATCGGGAGTCGCGGAAGAGCCGTCGTTCACAAACGAAATCGCCGGGATTGCCTCGGCATAGTCGACGTAAACGTTATTCGAGGTCTGGACATCTCCCGGGAACGTCCCGGAGACCCGACTGCCGGTCGTGATCGTCTCGGTTGAGGGGGCCGTGTTCGTCGTCGCCTCGACGGACTGGTCGTAGAAGACCGTGTACCAACAGCCTGCGGAGTTTGTCGCGTCACAGGGAATAACGCCAGCTCCCGTCCCCGCCCGGACGACTTTGCGTTGCTGGTTGTAGACGGTCGTCGCCATGTTGGAATTTGGATCGATCTGGGTCGCGGTCGGTTGTGGGTTCGTCTGCTGCCATGGCACCGCGAGGGGAGCGATGGCGGAGGAGACCAGGAACGAGGAGGTCAGGGGAGCGAAAGCTCGGATGACCGTGGTCGAATCGACAGATCCCCAGAAGTCGCCCGATTCGACATACAGGTTTGAGGCATTCAGCGGGATAGAAAGTTCAAGCGCGTGGTAGGCCAAGGCGACGGTCACTGGGGAGAGCGGCGTCCAGGCCCATTGCCCCGGGAACGATCCGGTGAAGGCGAGCAAGGCGGACTGAGTCACCGTTCCGTCTTTGCCCCGAATCTCAACGAGCCGATCCGCCCCGATTCCACCGATGGAATACCCGCTGAACGTGCTGTTGTCGACATCGAGGAAGATTCGGACCACGTCTTCTCCGAGGACGGGCGGCCGGTTGTCCGGACCGATATACAGGCTGACGAAGCGCCCTGCGTAGGGTGCGGGGAAATTGCTGGGAATCGTTGTATTGAGCCAGTAGTCCGTGCCGCCGGGGCAGCCGTAATCGATGATGCCATCGCCGTCGACGTCGCAATTCGTCTGCGCGTCCGGTGTCCCGTCGTTGTTGAAGTCGTACGGCATCGGGTCTGCGGTGTCGGGGACGCCGTCCCGATCCGTGTCTGCCAGGGATGTCGAATTCTGGGGAGGCGCCTGCCGGGGGGTTTCTGGAGTCGGCGTGCCTCCAAGGATTCGACCGAACACTTCGGCGTAGAGGAACGTCGCACTCCCATTGTGCAGTCCACCGTAGTGCGTGAGGTCAATGTTCGGATTGTCGCGCGGCGCGACATCGTTCGTCGGGTCCGCCGAGAGCGCGTTCCATTCGTCGAAGGCGCCATCAATCCGAGGCGCCGCGGGGACAACGCCAAGGTAGCCGAGCGCGCGCACCCCCGGGTTTTCACGGAGGGCGACCACGCCCCCACTGACGCCAAATGGGTGGATCGACGGTAGCTGGACTCCGAACGTTTCCCCGGTCGTCGAAGCAAAATCGCCGACGACGAACAAGGTGATCGGTGCACCGACCGCAATCTGGACCGGCGCGAAGGAGAATCGGACACTCGGAGAGACTGAGGCAGCTTGAGCGAGCAGGCTGGTACCGTCCGTCAGACGGAGAGAAGTCGCGACGTTCGCGGGGGCGGTGCCAGCAATTTCCACCTGGAGTGAATTGAGACTGACAGCTTGGCCATGCGCCGTCAGGGTGAGCCGGAGGAGCGGCACGTCGTTGCCCGCGATGACGTCGGGGACCTGAGGATCGGACATGATGGACAGGGTCCCGAGGCCCGGGCTCACGGGGAAATCCCCTCGGTCGACCTGCTTGTCCCACGAGACCGTGTGCACCGTCGCGACGACCGGCACCGAGGTCGGGACCTCGGCGAGCCACTGAGCCTCGGCTTCGATCCGCGACCCGCTCGCGGCCGCAGGGGTCGCGGTCCCTTTGATCCATCCGTTCCAGTCCCGCTGGTTCCGGTTCGCGTCGAACTCCCATAGCGTGCTCGACTGGACCCTCCCGGCGTAGCCGGAAACCTCGATCATCCGGTCGGCGCCAAGGCCGTCGATGCGGTATCCGGTCGATGCTGATCCGTCAATGTCGATGAAGATTCGGACCGTGTCCATGGTGCCTGGTGAAGGGCCGCCGCCCATGAGGGCGGACCCAGCCACTTCCACGAAGAACGCGATGGGCCCGAGGTTGGGCACGACGCCGAAGCGGACGATGTCCACGTTGGGATTCAGCACCCCACCGGCCGCCATGGCCTCCGTCGCAACGCCCGCCCAGTCATTGAACTGTCCGTCGATTTGAATCGGAGATTGGGGCCCGTTGTACGGCGGTACGAAGAACAAAGGCATGAGAAGGAGCAGGACGACGACCAGCGGAATCACATACAGCTTCCATCCCGCGGTTCGCATCATTCCACGGAGGCTCGCGGACCGGAATCCCGTCGCACGTCCGGCTGCCAGTCCGTTCGTGCGTCCGAGGCCATTTGTAATTCCGTTCGTCCGACCCAAACCATTCGTGAGACCGTTCGTCCGGCCGAGCCCATTCGTCAACCCGTTCGTCCGGCCCACGCCATTCGTGAGTCCGTTCGTCCGACCAAGGCCGTTCGTCAGACCGTTCGTGCGGCCACGCAACCCGTTCGTCCGGCCCTTCAGGCCGTTCGTCATCCCAGCCCGTCGGCGCGCGCCGCGGGAAAGGACCAGGCCGTTCGTGAGGCCTTTCTTTGGAGCTGGTTTCGGCGACAGCTTTGGAGGAGGGACGAGTTCGGGTTTCGGCTTCGCAGCTTCAGGGACGGGTTGTGATCCTCCCTCCGTGAGCTCCTCTTGGACCATGTCCTGGATGGCGGCGCGGCCGAGATCCTCGAGTTCGTCCTCGAGGTTCCGCACGGCCGCAAACTTGACGCCGCAGTTCCCGCAGGCCGTGGCATCGTCCGCGACCGGCGCATCGCACATCGGACAAGGGACCGTGGACACAGCGCCCTTCGCTTCGGGAAGTTCCACCTGGTCCGCTCGCAGGCGGCTTTGTCGGGCGCGATCCGCTTCCCCGAGCCGAGCGTGCAGTTTCGTCTTCAGGACCCAAAGCCCCGGGTAGGCCGGATCGAGTTCGGCGAGCCGATCGAGGGACTGCAGCGCCGCCCGCGGATCGTCGAGGGTCGCTTGGGCCGCGGCCATCGCGAACAGGGCGTCCGAGTCCTTCGGGTTCATCTTGAGCCGTTCGCTGGCGATCTGCATGATGAGGGAGAGCCGCCGCGCGCGCTCCTCCTGGGATTCGAGGACCGCGCCTTCGGCAGGGCCGACGGAGGGTGCCGCCGAGGGCTTGGTCGTCTCGCGGACGACCCGCATCCCGGATTCTGTCATCTCGAGGATCCGGAACGTCGGGTCCGGAGTGGTGTCCTTGAGGTGAAGGACGCCGATCTTCCGGAAGATCCGATCGCCCGTCCGGATACGCTCCACCTCGATGACGCCGTCGAAGGGCTGGAGGAGCGTCGTGATCTCGGGCCCGGAGTGCATGTCTTTCTCCAGGAGGACGAGGCTCGTGAAGCCGTTGCGGTCGAACTTCTTCTTCGCGCTTTGCGCGAACGAATAGACCTGGGTGACCTCGTACGCGTTCATGGCGGGCGAGAGCATTTCGATGACGGCACGGCGGGCCGGGTCCGGAGGGAGGGCAGCGATCGCGCGACTCAAGGCCACGCCGAGGTTCGTGAGATCGATGGAGGAGCGGATCACGATGCCTTCCTCTTCGATGTCGAGGATCGTTTCTTCACTCCAGGAGTACCAGTCCACGATCCGCAGCCGATTCTCGGCCGTGACCGCGTCCAGGTTCACGCCGAGTCCGCGAAGGTCCGCGACGACCGCGTCGGGCGATTGGCTCGAGACGACCACGAGTCCGCTGCCCCCCGATTTCAAGCCTTCCGCGAGGAACGTGAGGGCGAAGCGCAGCTTCTCCTGGCCCGGAGGGCCCTGGAGGATGACGCTCGATCCGACGGGCAGGCCGCCCTGGACCATGGCGTCGAATCCCTCAATGCCCGTGCCCAGCCGCGTCATGCGATCACGATTCCAAGGGTCGGGTGAGGCCGCAACGGATGGCGAGGTCCGGATAGACGCCCATGGCGTCGCGCAGGGCCGCCTGGAAGACGCCCTTCGCAGTATCGGCTCCCAGGCCCTCGGCGCATACGGACCAGAGGTCTCGGTGAACCTCGGCGACGAGTTCTCGGAGATAGTCCAAGCTCCCTCCCGTCCCGTCGACCATCTGATCGAAGACGGCCTTCCGCAGTTCCTGATGGTCCGTCGTGAGCCGGTGCTCCATCTCCGTCTGGATCGCCGGCGCGCCGAAGTGGCGGATTCGGTCGAAGAGGGCGTGGAAATATGCGACGTAGAAGTCAATCACTTCGCGCAACGGCGCCGTGTCGTCCATGAGGTCGACATCGAAGCGGAGGTGGGGTGATCGCAGGCGATACTCGAACGTCCGGGAATCGTGTTCTCGTCGTTCGACCAGGCCGAGCTCCGCGAAGCGCTGCAAGAACTTCGACGCGGTCGTGATGTGGATGTCGAGGGAACGGGCGACCTCGCTCGAGAGGTGCCAATTCGCGTCGCGAAGGGACCGCAGGATGGAGAGGCTGTGCTCGCCGGAGAGGAGCACGATGGCCCTTTGGAACGTCTGCTGATCCATGGGAGGATGCCTTCATCGGAACGCGCCCGGCGCGCCACGAACTCTATGGACCGTGGAGCTTGGAGTTCATAAGCTGTCCCCCGGGATTCTCACGTATGAGTATTGTCGGCCAGAACGAACAATCGCGACGGCCCGATGTCACGAACAGACCTGGGGATTCGAGGTGGGCTTGGAGCGGCGGACTCGCCAGAACGAAACGGAATCGCGGAGGGTGACGGCGCTGAGCAAGGTTGAAGTAGGGGTACCCAATTCGGGCCCCGTACGGCCGTCCCCGACTCCTGAACGCTCCTTCGCCCGCGGCCTGGCCCGAGGGCCCGCGATGCGCTACACGCGATTTGAGAAAGCCCGGATCATCGGAGCCCGGGCCCTCCAGATTAGCATGGGCTCCCCAATCCTCATCGACGTGCCCTCCGGGGTCGTGGACCCGATCGAGATCGCGTGGATCGAGTTCAACAGCGGGGCCATCCCGATTACCGTGAAGCGGGAAACCTGACGCGTCCCGTGTGCGCCCGCCATCGATCGTGCCACAGTCGATGGATTCCGTCCCACGCCTGAATAAAAGATTTTATATAGAACTGTATACACATAATTAGGCCAAGAAAACCCTTGGAGGTGGATCACCATGGAGCGCAAGAACAAGACAACGGCCGCTGCAAAAGAGACCGGCCTCGCAAGGACGACCCCGTCGCCCTTCGGCTGGTTCGAGGACCTGGACCGATGGTTCGACAACGTCCGGCGGACCTTCGAGAACCGGTTCTGGGGGGGCGGGCCCCTCGGTCGTTGGACCGGGTCCGACGCGCCGGTGCGAGAGCCCCTCGTCGACCTGATCGACAAGGGCTCCGAGTACATCGTGCGGGCGGAGGTGCCCGGCGTGTCCAAAGAGGACGTCGACCTCAGCGTGACCCAGGACGGTATCGAGATTCAGGCCCAGACGAAGCGGTCCCGCGAGGAGAACGAGAAGGACTACCATTACTCCGAGCGGACCTACCAGGCCCTCCAGCGTTTCCTCAGCTTCCCGGAAGAGGTGAAGGCGGACCTCGCGTCCGCGACCCTGAAGGACGGCCTCCTCGAGGTGCGGGTCCCGAAGAAGCAGCCGACCCCCGAATCGAAGCCCGTGAAAGTGCCCGTTGGGTGAGCGGGCACTCCCTCCTCTTTTTCCTCCCGATGCTGGTATCCACATGAGTTCAAGTAATCCCGATCCGATGCGACGCTCCGGATGCCGGTCCGCGTCGACGGACGACTCCGGAGTCTGAACATCCATGGCGACCGGTCGTGAGAAATTTCTGCGCGTCGCGGAGGCGAAACCCGCGGACGCGGGTCGCGGGATCGTCCGGATCGACCCCGAGGTCATGAAAATCCTGGAGCTCAAGGAAGGGGACGTCGTCCTGATCCTGGGCGCCAAGGCGACCGCGGCGGGCGTCCGTCGCGGGTATCCCGAGGACGCGAACCGCGGCGTGATCCGCATGGACGGCATGCAACGACGGAACGTGGGCGTGGGCATCGACGACAAGGTGGGCCTCCGGAAGGTGCTCGCCCGCCCGGCCGAGAAGGTCTCCCTCGCGCCGACGGAACCGATCCGGATCATGGGGGGCGAGGAGTACATGGCCCAGGTCCTCCAGGGGAGGGCGATCACACGCGGCGACGTGTTGAGCGTCAGCGTGATGGGGCGCAAGTTCGACTTCGTCGTCACGTCGTTCTCGCCCGGCGCGGACGCGGTCCTGGTCGAACAAGGGACGGAGATTAAGATCGCGGAGAAGCCGACGAAGGAAGAAGCGGCGAAGGTCCCCAAGGTCGACTACGAGGACATCGGCGGACTCGGCCAAGAGGTCCGCAAGGTGCGGGAGATGATCGAACTCCCGTTGCGCCACCCGGAGCTGTTCGAACGGCTCGGCGTCGAGGCCCCGAAGGGCGTCCTCCTCCACGGACCTCCGGGGACGGGCAAGACCCTCCTCGCGAAGGCGGTCGCCTCCGAGACGAACGCGAACTTCCATTCCATCTCGGGACCGGAGATCATGTCGAAGTTCTACGGCCAGAGCGAGGAGAACCTGCGGGACATCTTCAAACAGGCCGAAGAGAACGCGCCGAGCATCATCTTCATCGACGAACTGGACAGCATCGCCCCGAAACGGGACGAGGTCACCGGCGAAGTAGAACGTCGGGTGGTCGCTCAGCTGCTCGCACTCATGGACGGACTCCAGGCTCGCGGCAAGGTCGTCGTGATCGGTGCGACGAATCGCCCGAACTCTCCGACGGATCCTGCCCGAAATCGACATCCAAGTCGACTACGTCCCACCGGACGTGCTCAATCGACTCGAGGTCACGCGCGACGATTTCCTCCAGGCGTACCGGGAAATGGAACCTTCGACGCTCCGTGAGGTCCTCATCGAGAGGCCGAACGTCCACTGGGATGACATCGGAGGTCTCGACGAGGCGAAGCAGGAGATGCGGGAATCGATCGAATGGCCGTTGAAGATGAACAAACTGTTCGCCCACTTCGATGCGCGGCCTCCTCGCGGCATCATGCTCTACGGACCTCCGGGGACCGGCAAGACGCTGCTCGCGAAGGCCGTGGCCACGGAAGCGGAGGCTAACTTCATCTCCGTTCGCGGGCCTGAATTCCTGAGCAAGTGGGTCGGCGAATCCGAGCGGACGGTCCGCGAGACGTTCCGCAAGGCGAAGACCGCGGCTCCCTGCATCATCTTCTTCGATGAGATCGACGCGATCACGCCGGTGCGCGGCGGGAGCGGGGATTCTCAGGTCACCGAGCGGGTGATCTCGCAGATCCTCACGGAGATGGACGGCCTCGAGGAACTCCACAACGTGACCGTGATCGCGGCGACGAACCGGATGGACCTCGTCGATACGGCCCTCTTGCGGCCGGGTCGGTTCGACCGGCACATCTACATCGCGCCACCGGATCTCGCGACCCGCAAGGCGATCCTGAAAATCCACACCCGGAAAAAGCCGATCGCGAAGGACGTCGATCTCGACGACATCGCGCGACGGACCGACAAATACACGGGCGCGGAGCTCGCGGCGGTCGCCAACGAAGCGTCCATGCTCGCGATCCGCGAATTCGCCCTGAAGTTCCCGAAGCTGGACGAATCGTCCCTGAAGAAGGTGTCGATCGAGAAGCGGCACTTCGACGCGGCCATGAAGCGAATCCAGCCGCAGACGGGAGACGCCTCCCTGTACACCCGCATGCCGACGCGTTTCCCGCGCGGACCCGAAGTCAGCTAGGACGAGAAGGATTAAGACGCGGAGCGAGGAATCGCCGATGATGGCGGCCTCCGCTCCGGGCAAGCTAATCCTATTCGGAGAGCACGCCGTCGTCTTCGGCGAACCGGCCCTGAGCACCGCGATCAATCTGCGCGCGGAAGTGTACGCCCGACCCCACACGGAGTGGCTCGCGGACGGAGCCTCCCTCGACGACCCTCGGTTCCGGTACGTGAAGGCTGCAGTGGCGAAGGCGAATACCGACGGTCCGCTGTGGATCGAGATCCGCTCGATGATCCCGAGCGGGGCCGGGCTCGGCTCGTCCGCCGCGGTGACCGTCGCGACGCTCGGCGCGTTGCACGGCCTGCGAGGGTCAATCGAAGCCCCCGCGATCGCGCGGGAAGCGTTCGAGGTCGAGCATGAGGTCCAGGGTCGGGCAAGCCCGATCGACACCAGCACGGCGAGTGCGGGCGGCGGCATCTTGGTCCTTCGACAGCCCCGAGACGGACTCCTGTGGTCGATTGAACGGGACCAGCGAAAATGGTTCGTGCACCGCACCGCGTTGCCTCCTTTGGACCTCGTCATCGGGAACACCGGCATCAGCGCGGCGACGGGTCCGCTCGTCGCGAAAGTGAAGGATCGGGTGGACCGCGACCCGCGCGCGGGCGAGGCGGTCCGGCAGATCGGGGAAATCACCTTGGACGGAGTTCGAGCGTTGCAACGCAAGGACCTCGTGTCCGCGGGAAAATTGATGGACCGAAATCACATGATCCTCACGGACCTCGGGGTGGGCCATCCCTCCCTGGATCGGCTCGTCGAAGCGGCCCGCCCGTCGAGCTACGGGGCGAAGTTGACCGGGGCCGGAGGGGGCGGGAGCATCGTCGCGTTGACGGACCGTCCCTCCGTGACCGCAGAGGCCATCCGTGCCGCGGGAGGAAAGGCGTTCATCGTCCAATCCGACTCCCTCGGGGTGGCGAAACTCGGATGACCGTGAGGGCGCACAAGGTCCGCGCCACCCGCGGGGAGCGTCCGTCCGCTCCGGCATCGCTCCTCATTCTGCATGCGTCCGAACTCCTGACGCTGGGAGGGACGCCGGGTCCCCGGACGCGGGAGGCCGCGAGCGAACTCGGTCTCCTTGAAGACGGGGCGGTGTACATGGAGGGGGATCGCATCGTCGACGTGGGCCCGACATCCGAGGTCCTGTCCCGCCATCCGCGGGCGTCCGTGCAACTCGATGCGACGGGCAGAGTCGTGATGCCCGGTTTCGTGGATCCGCACACCCACCCGGTCTTCGCGGGTTCGCGGGAGCGGGAAGTGGAATGGAAATCGCAGCGATTGAGCTATTCGGAGATTGCGGCCCGCGGAGGAGGCATCCTGCAGACGGTCCGGGCGACCCGTGATGCGACGGAAGCAAAGCTTGCACAGGACGGAGCGGCTCGCCTCCGGGCGATGGCGGCCCTCGGTACGACCACGGTGGAGGCGAAGAGTGGATACGGCTTGCGCACGGTCGACGAACTCAAGATCCTGCGAGCGATCGCCGGGGCGGGATGGATCGCGGGGCTCGACGTGGTCCCGACGTTCCTCGGCGCCCATGCCATCCCGTCCGAGTTCGACGGTCGACTGGAGGGCTATGTGGACCTCGTCGCCGG
>WNGG01001956.1_pt1 | contig 38862 bp, 37 predicted proteins | sample 5400661 | NCBI WGS metagenome assembly WNGG01 (sample SAMN13153372, study PRJNA577476) | soil metagenome | isolation source: 100 cm soil or saprolite under Garry oak tree replicate 1 | place: USA:California | collected 2016-06-15
ACCGGGCGACCGGCCCGGCGAACCAGACCGAGGCGAAGGTGGCGAGGCCGGCCGCGAGCGGCATCGGCAGCACATCCGTCAGGCCGGCCGCCAGCAGGGAAACCGCGACCAGGAGTACCGCAGCCGCCAACCGCACGCCACGGGCATCGCCAACCACGCGCACCGGATACCGTCCAGGACTTCGGGGTCAGCTCAGCCTACCGAGTCGGCCACAACCCGTAACGGCCCGAACGGCTCGGCGTTTCCCGCTACCCGAGTGCCAGCTCCGGGTCGGTGGCCGGCAACCCGGGGCGCTCGGCCGGGATCCGGTACTCCTCGGTGAGCGCCGTCATCGGCCCCGGCCAGGTCGCGACGGCCACCTCGATCGGCCGGTGCCGTGCGTCGTGTGCGACGTGCAGCAGGTGCAGCACGGGGGTGTCCGGCCGGATGGCGAGCAGTTCGGCCTCCTCGCGGGTGGGCAGCCGGGCGGTCACCTGGTCGGTGGCCGTGGTGTACCGGCGCCCGGTCACCTCTTCGACCTCCTGGTACAGCGGCCGGCCGAAGGCTTCCATCTGCTCCAGCGAGCTGCCCGCCGTGTCGGTCGGCTTCAGCCACGACGCGCCGACCTCGACAACGGCGTCCTGCGTACGCACGAGATGCCGGCGGACCACCAGCTCCACGCCGGTCGAGACGCCGAACGCGTCGGCGATCTCGGCGGGTGCCGCGGCCCGCCCCACCTCGACGAGCTGCTGACGGTAGCGCGCCGCGAGGTCCGCGTGGTACCCGCGCTGCACGCCGTACCGGCCGCGGGACAGCCGGTTGAGCCGGCGCCGGGTCCCGCGCACGTAAGTGCCCGAGCCGGGTTTGGTGATCAGGAGACCTTCGATCCGCAGCGCGTCGATGGTCCGCTGCACGGTCTGCTTGGCGACGCCGTACTGCGCGGCGATCGCCGGGATCGACGGCAGCCGCTCGCCTGGACCCCAGTCACCGCGCCGGATCTGCGCCCGAAGCGCGGCGGCGATCTGCCGGTGCGGATGCTCGGCGGCACCCGGATTGATCTCCATGCCGCCACCTTAACCTAGCCTCCTAGGACGCCGTGAGAGGTCGTTGGGCGTGTCGCTCTATCGAGAGGTATGCCCTGCCTCCGTCCTGGCTTCCGAACATCGGCACAGCTCCATCCCTCGCTGCGTTTGCGGGCTATTTGGGTCGGCAGTACGGTCAGGTTCTGAGCAAGATCCCGGCTCGAACGTCAGAGAGGCTGGGCAGGAGATGGCATCCCTCAGCAAACCCACGGCAGTCCCGACCTTCAGGTCACTGGTACCGGCGCGACTCGATCGCCTTCCCTGGACCAGATTCCACTGGCGGGTGATTCTGGGGCTCGGCGCCGCCTGGATCCTCGACGGTCTGGAGATCCAGATCGTCGCCACCGTCGGTACCGTCCTCCAGGACAAGGCGACACTGCATCTGACGGCGGCTGACGTCGGCTTGCTTGGCTCGGTCTACCTGCTCGGTGAGGTCGTCGGCGCCTTGGTCTTCGGCTGGTTGACCGACCGTCTCGGGAGACGCCGGCTCTTCCTGGTCACGCTGATCACCTACCTCCTGGCGAGCGGGATCGCCGGCCTGTCGCCGAATCTGTGGTTCCTGATCATCTTCCGGTTCATCGCCGGTACCGGCATCGGCGGCGAATACACCGCCATCAACTCGGCCATCGACGAACTGATCCCGGCGCGGTACCGCGGCCGGACCGACATCGCGGTCAACGGCACCTACTGGGCCGGTGCGATGATCGGCGCGGCGGCCTCGATCTTCCTCCTCAACCCCAACCTGCTGCCGATCAACGTTGGCTGGCGCATCGGCTTCTTCATCGGCCCGGTCCTCGGCCTGATCGCCATCTACCTGCGCTACGTGCTCCCGGAGAGCCCGCGGTGGCTGATGACGCACGGCCGCAACGACGAGGCCGAGAAGATCGTCGGGGACATCGAGTCGCAGGCGGTCGAGCAGGGCGTGGAGCTGGAGAGCGTTCCGGAGGACCGCGCTCTGGAAGTCACCCAGCGCAAGCCGATGTCATATTTCGACACTGCGCGCGTCGTTCTACGGGACTATCCCAGCCGGGCGTTCCTCGGCTTCAGCATGATGGTGACGCAGGCATTCCTCTACAACGCCATCTTCTTCTCGAACGGCTCCGTGCTGCACAACTTCTACGGCGTGAAACCGGACAGCCTCGGGTACTACTTCTTCCCGTTCGCGATCGGTAACCTGCTGGGGCCGTTGACGATCGGCCACCTCTTCGACACCATCGGTCGCCGCAAGATGATTATGGTCACCTACTGCCTGTCGGGCATCCTGCTGGCGATATCGGCGCTGTTCTTCCAGGCCGGTCTGTTGACGGCGGTCACCCAGACGCTCTTCTGGTGCGTCATCTTCTTCCTGGCCTCGGCCGGGGCGTCCTCGGCGTACCTGACCGTCAGTGAGATCTTCCCGTTGGAGCTGCGTGGCCAGGCGATCGCGCTGTTCTTCGCCGTCTCGCAGCTGGCCGGCGGGGTGGCGGCGCCCTACCTGTTCGGCGCGCTGATCGGCAACGGCACCGTACGCGGGCCGCTGACCGTCGGGTACATGATCGGTGCGGCCGTGATGTTCGCCGGCGGGGTCATCGCCTGGTACTTCGGCGTCAACGCCGAGCGCCAGTCGCTGGAGAGCATCGCCCGGCCGATGTCCGTCGTCGTGCGGCCGGAGGTCAGCCCGGCATGACCGGCGAGCAGATCGTGGCGGCGAAGCCGGTCATCGTGGTCGGCGTGAGCGCCGTGACCGGATCACCGCTTGCCCTGCGCTGGGCGGCGGACCTGGCGGCGCGACTGGGCGGGCAGGTGCGCGCGGTACTGGCCTGGCGCGTGCCGCGCCCACCCGGGGCGCCCGGCGTCCATCCGCCGGCCGTCCCCAGCACCGGGGTGGCAGATCCGGAAAAGGATGCGCAAGAGCGGCTCGCGCAGTTCGTGGCCGCGGCGCTGGGCGAGGACCACGGGGTGGAGTCTGTCGTCGTGCACGGCGGGCCGGTGGGCGTGCTGCTCAAGATGGCGACGGCCGCGGACCTGCTGGTGATCGACTCGCCCCGGCCAGCCAAGTTGACCGGCATGTCGGCGAAGCTGGTCGCGCCCCGGCTCGTCTATCGCGCACCCTGCCCCGTGGTTGTCATGCCGCCGGTGGCAGCGGCGGGCGGCGGAGCTGCCGCCGGGCTGCGACAGGCGACGGGTCGGTTCGCGGCGGCCGTCGTCAACGCCGCGGGTACCGCCGGCCGGGCCGGAATACCACCGATCCCACGGGCGCGCCCGGACGAGACGAGCTGACCGGTACCGGAACCGACCCCGACTCACCAGCTACCGGCGGTGGGGCCCGAGCCGCCGCGCCGGCGCAGGTACTTCTCGAACTCCTGGGCGATCTCGTCGCCGGACAGCGGGGTCAGCCCCTCGTCGCCGACCCGCTCCTCCAGTTCGCGCACGTACTCGGCCAGCTCGGCGTCCTGGTCGGCCGCGGTGCGCAGCCGCTCCTCCCACTCGGCGGACTCCTCGGCGAGGTCCATCATCGGCACCGGCAGGTCGAGCACGTCCTCGACCCGGTGCAGCAGGGCTAGCGTGGCCTTCGGGCAGGGCGGATTGTTGGCGTAGTGCGGCACATGTACCCAGAACGACACGGCGTCCAGCTCCGCGCGGGTCGCGGCCTCCTGGAGCACCCCGACGATCCCGGTCGGCCCGTCGTACCGGGTCGGCGTCAGGCTGAACCGTTCGGCCGCGTCGCGGCTCGACGCGCTGCCGCTGATCGGCAGAGAGCGGGTATACGGAACATCCGCCAGAAGTGCCCCCAACAGGACAATCCGGTGAACCTCCAGGCTGTGGCACAGCTCCAGGACCTCGCCGCAGAAGGTGCGCCAGCGCATGCTCGGCTCGATCCCACGGATGAGCAGCACGTCCCGGTCGGTACCGGGTGGAGTGGCGACCGAGAACCGGGTCGTCGGCCAGTCGATGCTCAGCGTCTGGCCCTCGGCCATCGCGACGATCGGGCGGTTGACCTGGAAGTCGTAGAACTCCTCGGGGTCGAGCGCGGTCACCGGGCGGGCGGTCCAGACCTGCTCCAGATGCTCGACAGCGGCCGTGGACGCGTCCGCGGCGTCGTTCCACCCCTCGAAGGCGGCGATCGCCACGGGATTGCGCAGTACAGGTAGGCCGTCGAACTCCGTCACGCCTCCCAGCCTACGGGCAACCGGGAAGGACGGCAGTCAAGGCCACACCGGTCGGGTGGCCGGGAACGCCCGAGCGGTTCCCACGCGCGATTGGATAACCTGTGCTACGTGCCGAATCCGCTGCTCACCGCGCTCGCTGACCGGGTACTCGTTGCCGATGGTGCGATGGGCACCATGCTACAGGCGGCTGACCTGGGGTTGGACGACTTCCAGGGCCACGAGGGCTGCAACGAGATTCTCAACGTCACCCGTCCCGACGTGGTCCGCGGTGTCCACGACGCATACCTCGCGGCCGGGTCGGACTGCGTCGAGACAAACACGTTCGGCGCAAACCTTGGCAATCTCGGCGAGTACGGCATCACCGAACGGATCAGGGAGCTGTCGGCAGCCGGGGCCCGCCTTGCCCGCGAGGTCGCCGACGGCTGGTCAACCCCGGACCGCCGTCGTTTCGTCCTCGGGTCGGTCGGCCCCGGCACCAAGCTGCCGACGCTCGGGCATGTGCCGTACGCCACCCTGCGCGACGCCTACCGGGAGAACGCCGCCGGGCTGATGGACGGCGGGGTCGACGCGATCATCGTGGAGACCTGCCAGGACCTGCTCCAGGCCAAGGCCGCGATCATCGGCGCGCAGCGCGCGATCGCGGCGGCGGGTGCGGCGGTACCCGTGATCGCCCACGTCACCGTCGAGACCACGGGAACGATGTTGCTGGGCAGCGAGATCGGTGCGGCGCTGACCGCCCTCGAACCCCTCGGCGTCGACCTGATCGGGCTCAACTGCGCGACCGGGCCGGCGGAGATGAGCGAGCACCTGCGGTACCTGTCGCAGCACTCACTGGCGCGGCTGTCGGTGATGCCGAACGCCGGCCTGCCCGAGCTGACCCCCGACGGCGCGGTGTACCCGCTGACCCCCGACGAGCTGGCCGAGGCGCTGCACCGCTTCGTGACCGAGTACGGGACGAGCCTGGTCGGCGGCTGCTGCGGTACCACTCCGGCGCACATCAGCGCGGTCGTGGCGCGCCTGGCCGGCGCGACCCGGGCCACCCGCGAGCCCCGCGTCGAGGCCGGTGTCGCCAGCCTCTACCATCACGTACCGTTCGCGCAGGACGCCAGCGCGCTCATGGTCGGCGAGCGGACCAATGCCAACGGCTCCAAGGCGTTCCGCGAGGCGATGCTCGCCGCCGACTTCCAGAAGTGCGTGGAGATCGCCCGCGACCAGGCCCGCGACGGTTCACACCTGCTGGACCTGTGCGTGGACTACGTCGGCCGGGACGGCGCGGTCGACATGAGCGAGCTGGCCGGCCGGTTCGCCACCGCGAGCACCCTGCCGATCATGCTGGACTCCACCGAGCCGGCGGTCGTGGAGGCGGGCCTGGAACGGCTGGGCGGCCGCTGCGTGGTCAACTCGGTGAACTTCGAGGACGGCGACGGGCCGGGGTCGCGCTACGCGCGGGTGATGCCGATCGTCAAGGAGCACGGCGCGGCCGTCGTCGCGCTGACCATCGACGAGGAGGGCCAGGCCCGTACGCGGGACTGGAAGGTACGGGTGGCCGCCCGGCTCATCGACGACCTCACCGGCCGGTGGGGCCTCACGCTGCCGGACATCCTCGTGGACTGCCTGACCTTCCCGATCTCGACGGGGCAGGAGGAGACCCGGCGCGACGCGATCGAGACGATCGAGGCCATCCGCGAGATCTCCCGCCGGTACCCGGAAGTGAACTTCACCCTCGGCATCTCCAACGTGTCCTTCGGCCTGAACCCGGCGGCCCGCCAGGTGCTCAACTCGGTGTTCCTCAACGAGTGCCGCGAGGCCGGGCTGACCAGCGCGATCGTGCACGCCAGCAAGATCCTGCCGATGGCCCGGATTCCCGACGAGCAGCGCGAGGTCGCGCTGGACCTGGTCTACGACCGGCGCCGCGAGGGGTACGACCCGCTGCAGAAGTTCATCGAGCTGTTCGAGGGCGTCGACGTTGCCTCGGCGCGCGCCTCCCGGGCCGAGGAGCTGGCCAGCCTGCCGCTGGACGAGCGGCTCAAGCGGCGCATCATCGACGGCGAGCGCAACGGCCTGGAGGCCGACCTCGACTCCGCTCTCGAGGAGCGGTCAGCGTTGTCGATCATCAACGACATCCTGCTGGAAGGCATGAAGGTCGTCGGCGAGCTGTTCGGCTCCGGCCAGATGCAGCTGCCGTTCGTGCTCCAGTCGGCCGAGGTCATGAAGACCGCGGTGGCCTACCTCGAACCGCACATGGAGAAGGCCGACGCCGCAGGCAAGGGCACGATCGTGCTGGCCACGGTCAGGGGTGACGTGCACGACATCGGCAAGAACCTGGTCGACATCATCCTGTCCAACAACGGGTACAGCGTGGTGAACATCGGCATCAAGCAGCCGATCAACGCGATCCTCGAGGCCGCTGAGCAGGCCGACGCCGACGCGATCGGCATGTCCGGCTTGCTGGTCAAGAGCACCGTGGTCATGAAGGAGAACCTGGAGGAGATCACCAACCGGGGGTACGCGAGCCGGTGGCCGGTGCTGCTCGGCGGCGCGGCGCTGACCCGGGCGTACGTCGAGGACGACCTGCGCTCCCGGTACCCGGGCGAGGTGCACTACGCCCGCGACGCCTTCGAGGGCCTCGCCCTGATGGACAAGGTGATGACCGCCAAGCGCGGCGGTACCGCCGTGGTCGACCCCGAGCGCGAAGCCGCCCTGGCAGCTCGCCGCGAGCGCCGGGAACGGCAGCGCGCGATGGTCTCCACGTCCCTTCCCGGGCTGGACGACACGTCGGTACGCTCCGACGTCGCGATCGACGTCGACGTGCCGACCCCGCCGTTCTTCGGTACCCGGGTGGTGCGCGGGTTCAGCCTCGCCGACTACGCCGCATTGCTCGACGAGCGGGCCACCTTCCTCGGCCAGTGGGGGCTGCGCGGCTCGCGCGGCGGCTCCGGCCCGTCCTACGACGAGCTGGTCGAAACCGAGGGCCGGCCCCGGCTGCGGTACTGGCTGGACCGGCTCATCGCCGACAAGATACTCGAGGCCGCCGTGGTGTACGGGTACTTCCCGGCCTACTCCGAGGGCAACACGCTGGTGGTGCTCGACGAGAACGGGCACGCGGAACGGGCCCGGTTCACCTTCCCGCGGCAGCGCTCCGAACGGCGGCTGTGCCTGGCCGACTTCTTCCGGCCCCGGTCGGCCGGCCTCGACGTGGTCGCCTTCCAGCTCGTCACGGTCGGGCAGCCGATGAGCGAGTACACCGCGAAGCTGTTCGCCAGCAACGCCTACCGGGACTACCTGGAGGTGCACGGGCTGTCGGTACAGCTGACCGAGGCCCTCGCCGAGTACTGGCACCGCCGCATCCGCAGCGAGCTGGTCCTACCCGGCGGCGGCACGGTCGCCGACGACGACCCGCCCGACCTCGACGGGTTGCTGCGCACCGACTACCGCGGCTGCCGGTACGCCTTCGGCTACCCGGCCTGCCCGGACCTGGAGGACCGGGCACCGCTCGTGGACCTGCTCGGCGCTGACCGGATCGGGGTGCGGCTGTCCGAGGAGTTCCAGCTCGAACCGGAGCAGTCCACCGACGCCATCGTCGTCCACCACCCCGAGGCCAACTACTTCAACGCCAAATGACGCCTTCACCCGCCCTGACCTGGGCCGGAAGGCATCTGGAGATCCGCTAGTCCGTCTCCAGGCCGTCACCGGGATCCAGGTCGTCATCCGCGAACGCCTGGTCTACGCGCGCCAGGTTCGGCCCTCCTCACGCGCTGCTGCGGGAGGTGCGCCGGCTGCCCGAGTTGCTGCGCCGGCGGGTGGACGGCGCCGACTGGACCGCCGTGCGAGACGAGGTCCTCGCCGGCCTGGGCCTGACCGACCCGCGTGCCCACGCCCGGCCTCGACTGGTCATGGTGGCGGTGGCAGGTGGATGCCTCGCCGCAAGGCCTCCAGCGCCGCGGGGTCACGCTGGGCGAGGAGGCGCTCGACGCGTCGCCGGTACCGCAGTGTCTGCACGATGCCGACCGCCCATAGCAGGTACTGGGTGGCGAAGGCCCATTTGAAGGCGGTCAGTGAATAGGCGGTCGATCCGGCGGGCGTGACGAGTTGGAGCACGAGCCCGATCACCATCACCGAGATCAACGTTCCGGCGAATCCGCCGACGTTGACCAGGCCGATGGCGCTGCCCAACCGCTTCGGCGGATTGAACGTCCGGGCGAAGTCGAACGACATGATCGCCGCGACACCGGTGGGTGGCAGGACCAGCACCAGCGCCACCAGCAACGGCAGCGGCGCCCGACCCGGCCACAGCAGCACCGCCGCCCAGACGGCCGCGGCGAGGCAGACCAGCCCGACGGCGATCCGGCTGCGCTGGTACGGGTAACGTGCCATGACCGTTCCCACCGTGATGCCGTAGGCCAGACCGGACAGCGCGAGCACCGTCATCAGGGCCCCCGCCGCCGCCCGGCTGAGCCCTTGGCCCACCGTGAGGAACGGGTAACCCCACATCACCCCGAACGTCATTCCGGTGAACAACGTCAGGAAGCCCAGCCAGAAGGCCAGCCGGGTGCCCGGTTCCGCCCAGGCCTCCCGCACATCGTGCGCGGCCACGCTCAGTGCGCGGCCGAGCGGGACCGGCGGCGGCCGGCCGTGCGGTGCGTCCTTCACCGCGACCAGCACGAGGCCGGCGGCGAACACGCTGGCGGCGGCCGCGAGCAGGAACGACCGCGTCCACCCGACGCCGGCCAGAACCGCGGCGAACACCACCGCGGACGCGATGAACCCCAGCTGATTGACCGGACCGACCGCCGTGGTGATCCTTCCGCTGCGCTCGGGAGGGAACCACGCCGGCACCAGTCGCATGACGCTGATGAACGTCAGCGCATCCCCGACGCCCAACACCACCCGTGCCGCCAACGCGAGTGGCAGCGAGTGCGCCACCCCGAGCATCAGCTGAGCGGCACCCATCACCAGCGATCCGGTGATGATGAGCCGCTTGGAGCCGTACCGGTCGATCAGTACCCCGACCGGCACCTGCAGCGTGGCGTAGACCAGCAGTTGGACCATCGCGAACGTGCCCAGGGCGGCCGCGGCGATGCCCAGCCGGGCGAACGCGTCGGTCGCGGCCACGCCCAACGAGGAGCGTTGCAGTACCGCGACGATGGTGGCGAACTGGCCGACGGCGAGCACAACCCACGCAGTGCGTCCGCCCAGCGTCGGCTGGGCATCGAGCGAACGACCCAGCGGGTACCGCTTGGGGACCGGTTCTGGTGGCGAGTTGTTCACGGTGTTCCCCCGCGCGGATCCGACGAGTCAACACGCGCGCCCTGGCGCGGCGGCCCTACGTGGCGTCGATGAGGAAGCCGGTGAAGAAGTCGGCCAGTGCCTCGTGTCCGTGCAGTGGGAGCAGGTGCGAGACGTACTGGTCCGGGCGGACGACGACCATGCAGCCCGTCTCGCGGTTCACGCCTCGCAGCTCGAAGATGTCACCACGCTTCGGGTCGGGGCAGAACATCTTCTCGTAGTCGATCAGGCCAAACTTGCCCTTCTTCGGCAGCAGAACCGACGGCATCTTGGCGACGGCCAGGTCGCGATGCCCCTGCTGGAAGATGGCACGGACATCGATCACGGAGTCGGGGTCGGCGCCGGCCGGGGTGAAGCGCGTGATCGGAGACGCGTCCGACTCCAGGAACTCGCACAGCTGTCGGAAGTGGGAGTCACCAGCTGTCGGGTCGTCCCGGTCGGCGAAGATGTAGAGGCGCCAGGCGCCGTCCGCCCGGGCGACGTGGCCGAGGTGGACCGGTTTGCCGTCGGCCAACCGGACGACCGGGGCGGAGTGGAAGCGCATCCCGACCGGGAAGCCCTCCCCGAGGTGCTGGAACATCGCTTCGGCGGTGATCATCGACGGGGCGTACGTCGTCGCGACTCCCGCGGTGAAGCGGCCCTGCGTGATGAAGTACTGCTGGAACTCCTCCGGGTCGATACCGTCTATCCCGGCGTCACCGGACTCCTTCGGGTGGGCGCTGAACATCTTGGCGAACTCGTGGTCGAAGTCTATGAGCTGCTTTGCGATCTTCTGACGTTCCTCGGAGTAGGTGTGTAGGAGTTCCGGCTTGGCCATCCCCCTGAGGACGGCGCCCAGCTTCCATCCGAGGTTCCAGGTGTCGTTCATGGACACGTTCATGCCTTGACCGGCCTTGGCGCTGTGCGTGTGGCAGGCATCGCCGGCGATGAAGACCCTCGGAAGGCGGGTGGCCATCTCCGCCGCCGGCACGTCATCGAACTTGTCGCACAGACGCTGGCCGATCTCGTACACCGCCCACCACCCGACGTCTTTGACCTCCAGGGTGTACGGGTGCAGGATCAGATTCGCGACCGTGGCCAGCTTCTCCGGGGTGACACTGCGGTTCTCGAGCATCTCCTTGTCCCTCATCTGGTCCAGTTCGATGTAGAACCGGACCAGGTATCCGCCTTCCCGCGGGATGATGAGGATGCTGCCCTGGCTTGCGGAGTGGATCGCGCACTTGAGCCGGACATCCGGGAAGTCGGTGACCGCCAGGGCGTCCAGGACGCCCCAGGACACGTTCATCGGGTCGCCGACCAGCTCGCGGCCGATCGAGGTCCGGGTGATGCTGCGTGAGCCGTCGCAGCCGACGACATACTTGGCCCGGATCGTCGAGGTCTCCCCGGTTTCCTCCCAGTCCTTTATGTGCTGCAGGGTGACCGTCACCGGGTACTCCGACGAGCCGCTGGTGTCGATCTGAATGTCGCTGGCGTGCAGGCCGTAGAACGGCTCCAACCTGCTGGCCGACCGTTGCATGTGATCGAGAAGGTAGGCGAGCATGCGCGCCTGGTTGACGATCACGTGCGGCATCTCCGACAGGCCCTCTTCGACGTCCTGGATGCGCCCGGTTCGCTCGATCCGGGTCTGGTCGTCCGGGTCCGGCCGCCAGAAGCAGACCTCGTTGACCCAGTAGCCCTCGTTGACCAGACGATCAGCAAGACCGAACGCCTCGAACAGCTCCACGGTGCGGCAGGCGACCCCGTCGGCCTGGCCCACCTCGAGCGGACCGTCCTTGCGGTCGATGACCACCGTCCTGATATCCGGGAAGTTGGCCATCTGTGCGGCCAGGACAAGACCGGCGGGACCACACCCGATGATCAGGACGTCGGCGTCCTCGGGGAAGCCTCCCGGCCGCTCCGCGACGGACGGATGCGGGTCCTCGATGAACGGGTCGCCGGTCTTGTAGCCGTTGAGATAGAACTGCATCGTTCATACCCCTCTCGATGGCGTGCCATCGGTTGGTTTCCAGCGCTCTGGCGTGCTCAGGCGGGCTGCGAGGGTCGGGCCAGCAGGATCGAGTACGGCGGATGCTTGTGCACCACCTTCTCGGCCACGCTGGAGCGGAACCCTCGCCCCGGACCGTGGTGGTGTTCCTGACCCAGAACGATGAGATCCACATCCAGCTCTTTGGCCCGCTGCAGGATGACTTCCGCGACGTCGTGCTCCGTCGCGCTGACGATCTCTCCGTGGGCCTCGATACCGGCCGCAGCCAGATGATCCACCGCCCGCTGGACGACCTGCCGATCCGGGTTCTCGACGTCGTCCTCCGCTGAGATCACCGCGCGCCCCGATCCGCCGGTGATGTCCCACGGCACGATGTGTCCGCGTGTCACATGGAGCAGGTACACCGTCGCGCCGGCCATCTTTGCGAACTGCTCGGTCCGTTGCAGCGCGGGATTGTTCTCATCGGGCGTCGTGTCGACCGCCACGAGCATCCGGTCATACATCGTTGCCTCCATCTCACGGGTCGCCGATCAACGAACGAGACGCCAAGTTGGGCCGCGCACCTCACCGCGGCTCCCGCCAGCATTTATCTCGGCACCGCCGTCCGCTGCGCCAGCGTCGGCTCCACCCGGGTCGTCGTCACCTCGCGGCGGCGTGCGCTCGGCACGAGCAGGGTCAGGACCGTACCGAGCAGGGCCAGTGCGGCCAGCACGTAGAAGATCGAGTTGAGGGCGAGCCCCGCGCCGATGAGAAATCCCCCCAGCAGCGGGCCGGCGACACCGCCCAACCGGCCGAACCCGGCGCACCAGGCCACTCCCGCACCGCGCACATTGGTCCGGTAGTAGTTGGCCACGAAACCGTAGATGAGTGTCTGGGTGCCGCTGGTGCCCAGGCCGACGATCGCCACGAAGGCCAGGAGGAGGCCCAGCGGGAGACTCACGGTGAGCACCGCGATGGACAGCGCCCCGATCAGGAAGCAGCTGGCGACCACCGGCTTCGGCCCGAACCGGTCGGCCACCCGGGACCCGATCAGTGCGCCGATCACCGCGCCGCCGTTCAGCACGAGCAGGAACGCCAGCGAACCCTTGGCGTTGAACCCGGCACGGCGCATGAGCTCGGGCAGCCAGGTGTTCAACGAGTAGACCAGGACCAGGCCGGCCGCGCTCATCAGCCCCAGCAGCACGGTGGGCAACCAGTACTGGCGTCCGAACAGTCCCGCGAAGCCAGCGCGCTCCCGTGCGCCGCCGGTGGTGGCGGTCGGCGCCTCGGCCACGTGCACTCCGGTCCGTTCGGAAATCGTGCGGGCCTGCTCGGTGCGGCCGCGGGCGACCAGCCAGGCCGGCGACTCGGGCATCTTGAGGATGGCCAATGGCAGCAACGTGACGATCGGCAGCGCGCCGATCCAGAACATGCCCCGCCAACCGATCGTCGGGAGCAGCAGGATGGCAAGGAAGGCGGACAGCAGGCTGCCGAGCGGTACCCCGGAGTAGGTGATGGCGTTGCACAGGTTCTTCTTTCCCGGGGGCGCGAACTCGGCCACCAGAGCACCTGTGGTGGCCACAAGGGCACCCACACCGAGGCCGCTCACGAACCGCATCAGCCCGAAGAGTGTCGTGGTGTGCGTCAGCGCTGTCACGCCCATCCCGATGGAGAACCACGCGTAGGCGAACAGCAGCACCTTGCGGCGGCCGATGATGTCGCCGACGGTGCCCGCGAGCAGTGCCCCGACCAGCACACCCATCAGCGCGTAGCTGCCGAGGGCCCCGGCGACCTCCGGTGTCACCCGCCCGATCTCGGTCGGGTTGCGTAGGAACGTGGACACCACGGTGCCGTAGACGACCAGGTCATAGCCGTCGAACATCAATCCCACCGTGGCGATTGCGACGATCCACACCACGGTGCGACGGCGCCGGGCGTCCAGCAGACGATCTTGCCGAGTATCCGTGACCGCCGTCATCCCGAGCTTCCTTCCTCATGTGCCCCAGGCTTCGCGCCGGGCATACATCGATGGGGTGGTGGCCACGGTGCGATCTGGTGATCCCCAATTACTCGCAGGCGTTGACGGGCTGCCAACAATTACTCCCAGCACGCACCACCACCTCAGATCCGGCCGACGGGCAACCAATCCCACCTGTAAGCCGGTCGTCGTTCGGGGCTCGTCATGCCCAGCACCGCTCATGCGGGCGAGTACGTCACCACGCCCATGCCGTTGATCCACTCGTAGATGGGCTCGTACGACGAAGTGTGCGACAGACCCCCTTAGGTGCGGGCACGGCGACCCACTCAGGTTGCCATCGACGCTTAGGACGGAACCTATCGAGAGCACCCGAGCGCACCAGTGCGGTTTCCGCTCAGTGGGTGCTCCCCACCCCGCTAGATCGGCTGAAGACCGCACAGCGAATCGGCCAGCTCAGGAAGGGCGATCTTGACCAGCGTCGTCCAGGGCGCCGTGCGCATACCATCGCAAATCGTGCGTTACCAGGGCCCACTCATCTATTCCACTCAGTAGAAGGATCGGTCGTCATGCCACCGGCGGCGGCCTACGGTCCGCGGCAGAGGGCACTCGAGTTGGGCACCGCGGTCGGCTTCGAGAGCCGTTCATCGCTGCGCGCCGTGTGGTGGGCGTCGAGTCGACGAGCGGGCCGATCGAAGCCAGCACCTGAGGTAAGCGACCGCGCGCGGGCCGCGGCACCGGTCGCGCCCGCGGCCGTCGTGCCCCCGAGCCCGATGGTCCACGCTACGAAGGAGCCCGACGGCCGGCCCCGGTTGCGGTACTGGCTGGACCGGCTCATCGCCGACAAGATACTCGAGGCCGCCGTGGTGTACGGGTACTTCCCGGCCTACTCCGAGGGCAACACGCTGGTGGTGCTCGACGAGAACGGGATCAGCCGCTCGGCACAGTTCACACGTCGAATTCCCCGTCTTTCGCCCCACCAATGAATGCTGCCCATTCTCGACGGGTGAATGTGAGTACCGGCCCCTGCGGGTCTTTTGAGTCGCGGACCGCCCGGCCGCCGCCGGGCAGCTCGGCGACTTCGACGCAGTTGGACGCGCCTTCTGACCTAGTTGACTTGCGCCACTTCATGAGTTTTCTCCCTGATGTATCTTGCGGACTCCGCTGGCGACAGTGCGAGCGAGACAAGGTGGTCGTACACGTCGGTCAGGCGCCGGATGTCGGCGCTGGACTCAAGAAACAGTACTCCGGCCAACGTGTCGATGTAGCCGAGCGGAGGATCATCCTCGAAGTTCATGACGATGAATCCGCCGTGATTGGCCATGTGGGCGCCGGCAGCGAAGCGCAACACCTGAATCGTGACGTTGGGCCGGCTTGCCGCGCTCACCAGGTGCGACAGTTGCTCCCGCATGATCTCCGGACCGCCTACCTCGACCAGCAGCACTGTCTCGGCGATGATGACGTGGAGCCGCAGCCGGGGCGGCTTTCGGGTCAAGACCTGTTGACGTTGCATGCGCGCCTTGACGCGCTGCGCGATCGTCTCTTCGTTCATCTCCCGGCCGATGCTGATCACGGCCCGCGCATAGGCCTCGGTCTGGAGAAGACCCGGCACCAGCATCGGCTCAAAGGTGCGGATCTCGGATGCTTCCTCCTCGTAGGCGATCATGGTTGCTAGGCGGGGCGGTAACGCATCGAGCCGTTGCCACCAACCGACCTCGCGCAGCTCGCGTGCCATGGCCAACAGCGAGCGAGCTGGTTCGGAGTCGATCGGGACTTCGTACGTGTCCAGTAGCTCCATGACGTCACCAGCGCGGACCTTGATGTCGCCCGACTCGACCCGGTGGACCCGTGACGGTGAGCTACCGATCTTCTTGCCTGCCTGTTCCAAGGTCAACCCTGCCGCCTCGCGCAGCTTCTTCAGTTCACGGCCGAGGCGACGCGAGCGAGGGGTAGCAGGACTGAACCGGGCCACCCTTGGATTCTCTGTCATTGCCGCTCCCTCTCCCTAACGCACGGTCACGTGGATTCCCAGGTATTGCGCAGCATCCATGGATGCGCAACACTACCGCTAGGGGTACGGGCCGCTGGCCGCCGACTAGACCCGGTGGCTCGCACCCCGTCCATCGAGGGGAGGCTTCGTGGTCGCCATGGTTGTCATCGGTGGTGTTGGGTTGCTGATAGCCGGACTGGCGTTGGGCTGGATAGTGCGGGGTCCGGCGCGATGGTGTCCGCGGTTACCGGTGGGGCGCCGCTGATGACCAGAGGCCAACAGAGCAGGACGAGCAGCATTCCTAGGCGCCGGTCCTAATGAAGACCCGGTGTAAGCACTGCCTCGACTGGATCATGTGGTCACGCGGCGAGCGCCGCTGGTTCCACCTATCCAACGGGGGATCCGTATGTGGCAACAACTTGGCCGTCGCGACCCGCGACCCGATGTTGCCGCTGGTCGATCTCACCGATGAGGACAGGCAGAGGCTACGACCATGAGGGACTGGAGGATCGACAGGATCTTGGGCCCGCCACTGGGCAGGCAGTAGCGACGACAGGGACCCCTCGCAACCGATAGTGTGCGGTGCGAGGGGTTCTGTCTGTCCACTGTGGAGCTGGTGGGCCATCCGAGCGATCCGGGCCTTGGCGTCACTGCGCCCGGCGGCCTGAGCAGGCGGGGACGCCGGTGATCCGGCCTCCCCGCCCCCTCGTCACGCGCCCGGGTGGTCGCGCAGGTACCACTCCGAGCGCGCGCGGAACACGTCGATCCAGTGCGCCGCTTCGTCCAGGCGCTCCGGCCCGAGGCGGCAGACCCTGGTCCGCCCGACCTTCTCCGTGACGACCAGCCCAGCCTCTTCGAGGACCTGCACGTGTTTCTTCAAGCCGGTCAGCGACATCGTGGATGGCCCGGCAAGCTCGCTGACGGAGGCCGGCCCCCGGCTGAGCTGGGTCAGGATGTCCCGCCTCGTGTGGTCTGACAGCGCCGAGAACGTACGGTTGAGGACCTGATACTGAATCATACGGTTCAGTATCAGCCCAACCGCAGACGCAAGGGTCGTCTCGCAGCGGATCACCGGGGTACAGCCCGGGAAGTGCTGCTCCACGCGTCAGCGGCGGGAACCCTGCTGGGACTTGACACCGTCGGGGGCGTCTGACGGGTAGACGGGGACGTCGTCGGCGGCCGTGCCGCGTACCAGCGCGTCGCGGATCTCCCGGAGCAGCTGGACTTCCTCGGACGGCGTCTTGGGCGGCGGTTCCTCGCCGCGGCGGCGGCGCTCTTCAAGCTTGTTCATCGGCAGGACGAAGAAGAAGTACAGGACGGCGGCGGTGATCAGGAAGGTGATGATGGCGTTGAGGAACGCACCCCAGTCCAGCGCCTGGCCGCCGCCGATGTTGACCTTGCCGGCGAGCTGGCCGCCGCCGCTGGCCCGCTTGATGATCGGATTGATGAACGCGTTGGTGAACACGCCGACGACCGCCGTGAACGCGGTGCCGATGACGATGCCGACCGCGAGGTCGATCACGTTGCCGCGCATGATGAAGTCTTTGAAACCCCTGAGCATCGACCCTCCTCGTCGTCTACCGCGACCCTATGACCGGAGGGGCCGGCTCGCATCCGGCGGGCCCGCCGTACCGTTGGGGATCGCCGCGGGCGGCGGGCGCGCGGGCGGACACGGGAGAGATGCCGACTGGGTACGCGGGGCCTGGCCGGGGTGCTGTTCGACATGGACGGCACGCTGGTCGACAGCGAGAAGGTGTGGGACGTCGGGCTGACCGAGCTGGCCGGACGGTACGGCGGCGTGCTGTCCGCCGTGGCCCGGGCCCAAATGGTCGGCACCAGCATGGCCGAGTCGATGTCGATCCTGCACGACGACCTGGGGCAGCCGTGGCGTGACCCGGACGCGAGCGTGGCCTGGCTGGAGGACCGGATGCGGGAGCTCTTCGCGGCCGGCCTGGTCTGGCGGCCGGGTGCCGCCGAGCTGCTGGCACGGCTGAGCGCAGCTGGGGTACCGATGGCGCTGGTCACCGCCACCCGCCGGCACCTCGTCGACGTGGCCCTGGAGACCATCGGCCGGTCCCACTTCAGCGCCGTGGTGGCCGGCGACGAGGTCGATGAGACCAAGCCGCACCCGCTGCCGTACCTGACCGCAGCCGCCCTGCTCGGCGTCGACGTGCGGCGGTGCGTGGCGATCGAGGACTCGCCGACCGGCGTAGCCAGCGCGCTGGCGGCGGGCGCGGCGGTGCTGGCGGTACCCGCCGAGGTCGACCTGTCCCACCTCGCGGACGTGACGCTGGTCGCCAGCCTCGCCGACGTCGATGTCGCGTTTCTCACCAAGCTCGTCGCGGGTCGCTGATTCGCGTGCCGTTACGGCCCCGCGGCCACTTGTCGGTATAGTCCCGGTCCGGAACACCAGTTACTGAGCGTTGGGGATGATGGATAGCGCGGCCGGTACCCTCATCGGCACGACCGGCTTCCGGGTACCCCTTCCGCGGGTACCGGAGGTGCGGTCGCCGTTTCCCAGCCGGGTCAACCGGTACACCGCGGAGGCGGAGCGCCGGGCTCTGCACTGGGCGCGTCGGGTGGGCATGATCGGGCCGGCCGAGGCCGCCGCCCTGACCGCTCAGCGCTTCGGCCAGCTCGCCGGGCGCTGCCATCCCGAGTTCGGGCTGGTGCGGCTCACCGACATCTGCCGCTGGTACCTCTGGTTCGCCGTGCTCGACGACCGCTACTGCGACCGGCGGGAGCAGCCGGGCGAAGCGGCCCGGCTGTCGCAGCGGCTGGCGGTCATCAGCCAGGTCCTGGCGGACCCGGGCACCGCCACGGCCGACCCGGTCGCGGTCGCCGCCGCCGACCTCGTACCGCGAACCCGGGAGCGCGCCAGCCACGAGCAGTACCGCCGCCTGGTGCTCGGCTTCCAGGCGACGTTCTTCGGCCTGCTGTGGGAGCTGTCCGCCCGCGGACCGGAGACCGCCCTGAGCGCGCGGGACTACCTGGGGATGCGCCCGTACACGGGAGCGCTACCCGCGTTCGTGACGTTGACCGAGATCTACGGCGGCCGGCCGCCGAGCCCGCAGGACGTGGCACTGCCCGAGGTCGCGACGCTGACCGGGCGGGTCGGCAACCTGATCATGTGGCAGAACGACATCCGCTCGTACCCGGCCGAGGTGGCCTCCGGCGAGCCGGTGCTGAGCCTGCCGACGGTGCTGGAGCAGGAGCGCGGCCTGCCCCCGCAGTCCGCGCTGGACCTCGCCGCGGACATGTGGCGCGACGAGATCCGGGAGTACCGCCGGGCCCGCGCCGCGGTGCTGTCGCTGGGCGTACCGGCGCTGCGGCGCCACGCCGACCGCCTGCACGACCTGCTCGTCGGCTTCCTGACCTGGCACTACGAGACGGCCCGCTACGACTGACTACTCGTCGGCTTCCGGGCGCTCGGCGTCCTGCGGCGGGGGCGGCGGCCGCTCGGGGAAGGGCGGCGGGGTGCCGTCGAAGGCGGGGCACAGCGCCTGGTGCGCGCACCAACCGCACAGCCGGCTCGGCTTGGGCCGGAACTCGCGAGCCTCGATGGCCCGCTCGATCGCCGCCCACAACGCGATCAGCGTGCGCTCGAACCGGGCCAGCTCGTCGGTGTCGGGCGTGTAGTCGCAGATCTCTGCGTCCTTGAGGTAGAGCAGGCGGAGCACCCGGGGCACCACGCCGCGGGTGCGCCACAGCACCAGTGCATAGAACTTGAGCTGGAACAGCGCCCGGGCCTCGAACGCCTCGCGCGGCGCACCGCCGGTCTTGTAGTCCACCACCCGCAGGTCGCCGGCCGGGGAGACGTCCAACCGGTCGAGGTATCCGCGCAGCACCAGGCGGCCGTCGTCGACCTCGGTGGTGACCAGGCACTCGCGCTCGGCCGGCTCCAGCCGGCGCGGGTCCTCGACCGCGAAGTAGCCGTCCAGCAGCCCGCGGGTCGACGCCAGGAACTCCTCGGGCGTGCCGGTGTCGGCGAACAGGCCGGCGAGCTCCTCCTGCTCCTCGAGCAGCTGCCGCCACTGCGGCTCGATCAGTTCGGCGGCCTGCTCGACGGTGCGCTGCGGCGCGGGCAGGTCGAACAGCCGCTCCAGCACCGCGTGCACCAGCGTGCCCCGGGCCTGGTCGGGGCTGGGCTGCTCGGGCAGCCGGTCGATGGTGCGGAACCGGTAGAGCAGCGGGCAGGTCTTGAAGTCGGCGGCACGGGACGGCGAAAGCGACGGGCGCGCCGGTGCCTGGTCTATCGCCTGGGGCTCCGCGATCGCATCCACCGTCAGCTCCGTCATGCCACACAGGTTAGGGCAGGGGTACGACGGGAATTTCACGCCGCGCGCACAGTACGTAGCATCGGCATGGTGGAGGAGCAGCGCAGGCCGCCGGACCGGGCAGGGCGGAGCTGGGGTATCCCGCTGGGCCGGGTGGCCGGGGTACCGGTGTTCCTCACCGCCTCCTGGCTGGTCCTCGCCCTGCTGATCACGATCACCTACCAGGGTTACCTTTCGGTCCGCCGGCCGGAGCTGCCGGTACCGGTGGCCTACCTGGTCGGTGCCGGGCTGGTGCTCTGCCTGCTCCTGTCGGTGCTGCTGCACGAGCTGGGGCACGCGCTGACGGCGCGCCGGTTCGGCATCGGGGTGCGCGGTATCACGCTGGAACTACTGGGCGGGTACACCGAGCTGGACCGGGACGCGCCAAGCCCGCGGGTGGAGCTGCTCGTCTCGCTCGCCGGTCCCGCGGTCTCCCTCGTGCTCGGGGTACTGGCCGCGTTCGGCGCCGCGATCCTGCCTGCCCGTACTCTCCTGGAGGAGCTGGCGTTCCAGCTCGCGCTGAGCAACCTGGTGGTCGCGGCCTTCAACGTGCTGCCCGGACTGCCGCTGGACGGCGGCCGGGCGTTGCGCGCGGGCATCTGGGCGCTCAGCCGCGACCGGCACCTCGGCGACCGGGTGGCCGGCTGGGTGGGTCGCCTGGTGGCCGTGGGCAGCGTGGCGCTGGTCCTGGTGCTGCTGTCCGCCCGGATTGTCACGGTGTTCGGGGCACTGCTGACCATGCTCGTGGCGCTGACCCTGTGGACCGGTGCCGGCCAGGCCATCCGGGCCGGCCGGCTGGGGCCGCGGGTACCGCTGCTCAATGCCGGCCAGCTCGCGCGGCCGCTGTTCGGGGTGCTGTCCGGTACGCCGCTGGCGGAGGCGCAGCGCCGGTACGCCGAGGCGTTCGACGGGCAGAGCGGCCGCGAGCCGGTCCTCGCCGTGGTCAACTCGTCCGGCCAGCTGGTCGGCCTGGTCGACGAGACGGCCGCCGCCCGGGTTCCGGCTGAGCGCCGGCCGTGGATCGCGCTGGACGCGGTGGCCCGCGGCCTGGACCCCGGCCGGGTCCTGCCGGCGGAGCTGAGCGGGCACGCGCTGGTCGAGGCGGTACGGGCCAACCCGGGAAGCGAGTACGTCGTGACCGTGGGCGAGGATGTGCTCGGCGTCCTCCGCGTCGCCGACGTCGTCCAGGTACTCGAGTCCAGGGGGCCCAGCCGGTGACCGCACCGTCCACCGCCGTCCGGCGCGGACCGTTCCAGCCGGGTGACCGGGTCCAGCTGACCGATCCGAAGGGCCGCGTGCACACCCTCGTCCTGACCCCCGGGAAGGTGTTCCACACGCATCGAGGCAGCCTGGAGCACGACGATCTGATCGGCCGGCCGGACGGCAGCGTGGTCAGCTCCAGCGGGGGTACCGCCTACCTCGCGCTGCGCCCGCTGCTGTCGGACTACGTCCTGTCGATGCCGCGGGGCGCGCAGGTCATCTATCCGAAGGACGCGGCGCAGATCGTGGCGATGGGCGACGTGTTCCCCGGCGCGCGGGTCCTGGAGGCGGGTGCCGGGTCCGGTGCGCTGACCTGCTCGTTGCTGCGCGCCGTCGGTACCGGGGGGCAGGTCGTCTCGTACGAGCTGCGCCCGGTTTTCGCGGACATCGCCCGGCGCAACGTCGAGGCGTTCTTCGGCGGGCCGTCACCAAACTGGGCGCTTCGGGTGGGTGACGTCGCGGAATGTGAAGGCACCGCGTTTGACCGGATCATCCTGGATATGCTCACGCCGTGGGACGTGCTCGACCTGGTGGAGCGGGCGCTGGTACCCGGCGGGGTCCTCGTCGGGTACGTGGCGACCACGCCGCAGCTCTCCGAGCTGGTGGAGGCGCTGCGCGAGCGCGGCGGGTTCACCGAACCCCGTGCCTGGGAGTCGCTCGTGCGTGACTGGCACGCCGACGGGCTGGCGGTACGCCCGGACCACCGCATGATCGCGCACACCGCCTTCCTGGTCAGCGCGCGCCGGCTCGCGCCCGGCGTGGTGGCCCCGCCCCGGCGGCGCAAGCCGAGCCGGGGCGCCGAGGCGTACGCCCTGCGCCGCCGGGCAACGGAGGACTCCGTGGGGGATTCGGTGGAGGTGACCCGATGACCACCAGACACCCGTTCGGCGAGCTGCCCGCGGTGTTCCCCGACTGGTCGCCGTACCCGGACCTGGAGTCGGCCGCCCGTGCCTACCTGCGCGACCCGGACGTGGCGATGGAGGCGCTGGGCGGGGTGCTGCGCGGGTCGGTCGTGCTCGGATTCACACTTGAGCGCTTCGTCAACGAGGTCAACGGGGTGTGGCAGGAGGTCGTGGTCTGCGACGGCACCCGGCTGATCCTGTGGCACGGCGAGGACGTACCGCCGGCCGACGGCCCGCCCGGCTCGATGACCTCGTCGCTGCGGGTGGTACCGCTGTCCGCGGTCACCGAGGTCGGCTGCCGCCGGCGGCTGACCCGGACCTCCACCGGCCAGGCCATGGTGGACAGCATCGACGTGTACCTGCTGCTCAGCTCGCTGGACGAGGCCGGCGCGGCCAGCTCCGGTGAGGACGGGGTGCCGGCCGTCCGACATGACGCGCTGCGGTTCGGCAAGACGCTGGACGACGGCGGCGCCGGACAGATCAACCGCCTGGAGGAGTTCGCCCGGTTGGTCGCCTCGCTGGTGGGGCGTCCGGTCTGAGCCCCGGTGTCCCGAGATGTGACGTGCGTTACCCGGCGGCGTCCGGGCCGGCGATCTCGACCTGGTCCGCGGCGCGCACGACATGGATGCAGTCGCCCGGGCACTCCTTCGCCGCGTCGATCACGTCCAGCCGCAGGTGGGCCGGCACGTCGACCCGGCTGCCGGCGGCAAGCTGCAGGTCACCGGCGCCGTCTTTGACGTAGGCCAGCCCGTCGATGTCGAACTCGAAGACCTCCGGCGCGTACTGCACGCACAGCCCGTCGCCGGTGCACAGGTCCTGATCCACCCACACGCGCAGCCCGTCGGCTTCGGCACCCACGGTTTCGACCGTACCCGAGCAGGTGACAGATCCCGGGCAGCGGGGCAAGTCGAGCCGTGTCAGCACACGCGCGCACGGGCTTGTACCAGCTAGTGTTAGAGCACGACGATTAGCCCCCGGGGAGGTGGGACGTGGCACGTAGCGACGACGCGGAGACGCGCGCCGCACGGTGGGAGAAGGAGGCCAACGATCTCTCCACTCAGGTCGCGTTCCTCCAAGAGGAACTCGCACTGGTACGGCGCAAGTTGACCGAGAGCCCGCGACACGTACGGCAGCTGGAGGAGCGGCTCGCCGCGACCCAGGCCCAGCTGGCCCGACTGACCGAGAACAACGAACGGCTGGTCGCCACGCTCAAGGAAGCGCGTGCGCAGATCGTCACGCTCAAGGAAGAGATCGACCGGCTGGCGCAGCCGCCCAGCGGGTACGGGGTCTTCCTCGCCCGACACGAGGACGGCACCGTCGACGTGTTCACCGGCGGCCGCAAGCTGCGGGTCGCGGTGTCACCGGCGCTGGACCTCGACGCGCTGCGGCGGGGGCAGGAGGTCCTGCTCAACGACGCACTCAACATCGTCGACGCGTTCGGCTTCGAGCGCGCCGGCGAAGTGGTCATGCTCAAGGAGATCCTCGAAGGCGGCGACCGCGCACTGGTCATCTCGCACGCCGACGAGGAGCGCGTGGTGCACCTGGCCGACACGCTGGCCGACGTGCCGCTGCGCGCGGGCGACTCGCTGCTCATCGAGCCGCGCAGCGCCTACGCCTACGAGCGGGTGCCCAAGAGCGAGGTCGAGGAGCTGGTGCTGGAGGAGGTACCCGACGTCGACTACCACGACATCGGCGGCCTCGACCGGCAGATCGAGCAGATCCGCGACGCGGTGGAGCTGCCGTTCCTGCACGCCGACCTGTTCCGGGAGCACCAGCTGCGGCCACCGAAGGGGGTCCTGCTCTACGGCCCGCCGGGCTGCGGCAAGACGCTCATCGCCAAGGCGGTGGCCAACTCGCTGGCCAAGAAGATCGCCGAGAACCGGGGCGAGGACAAGCACAGCAGCTACTTCCTCAACATCAAGGGTCCGGAGCTGCTCAACAAGTACGTCGGCGAGACCGAGCGGCACATCCGGCTGATCTTCCAGCGGGCCCGGGAGAAGGCCGGCGAGGGTACCCCGGTCATCGTGTTCTTCGACGAGATGGACTCGGTGTTCCGCACCCGGGGTTCCGGCGTCTCCTCCGACGTGGAGAACACGATCGTTCCCCAGCTGCTGTCCGAGATCGACGGTGTGGAGGGCCTGGAGAACGTCATCGTGATCGGCGCGTCCAACCGCGAGGACATGATCGACCCGGCGATCCTGCGCCCCGGGCGGCTCGACGTGAAGATCAAGATCGAGCGGCCGGACGCCGAGGCGGCCAGGGACATCTTCAGCAAGTACATCCTCACCGGGCTGCCGCTGTCCGCGGACGACGTGACCGAGCACGGCGGCGACCTGAAGGCCACCGTGGCCGCGATGATCGAGGCCGTCGTCCTGCGGATGTACTCGGAAACCGAGGAGAACCGGTTCCTCGAGGTCACCTACGCCAACGGCGACAAGGAGGTCCTGTACTTCAAGGACTTCAACTCCGGTGCGATGATCCAGAACATCGTCGACCGGGCCAAGAAGATGGCCATCAAGGAGTTCCTGTCCTCCGGTCGCAAGGGCGTGCGGCTGCAACACCTGCTGGACGCCTGCGTCGACGAGTTCCGGGAGAACGAAGACCTGCCCAACACCACCAACCCCGACGACTGGGCGCGGATCTCCGGCAAGAAGGGCGAGCGGATCGTCTACATCCGCACGCTCGTCTCCGGTGGCAAGGGCGCCGAGTCGGGCCGCTCCATCGAGACGGCGACCAACACCGGCCAGTACCTGTAAAGATCCCGTCGTGGCGGTGGATGGCGCGAATGGCGTCACCCACCGCTGCCATGTCGGCACTCCGAGGCGGTCACGACGGTCGCGCAGCGGATAGGGTGTGCAAATGAGCGTACGGCGGGTGATGGGTACCGAGGTCGAGTACGGCATCTCGGTGCCGGGGCAGCCCGGAGCCAACCCCATGGTCACCTCGTCCCAGATCGTCAACGCGTACGGCGCCCGCCCCGAGCTCAACCGCGGTGGCCGGGCCCGCTGGGACTACGAAGAGGAGTCGCCGCTGCGCGACGCGCGCGGCTTCACCTACTCCGGTGCGCTCTACGACCCTTCGGAGGCCCTGGCCGACGAGGATCTGGGGCTGGCCAACGTGATACTCACCAACGGCGCCCGGCTCTACGTCGACCACGCCCACCCGGAGTACTCCACGCCGGAGGTCACCAACCCGCGCGACGCGGTGCTGTGGGACAAGGCCGGCGAGCGGGTGATGGCCGAGGCGGCCCGCCGGGCGGCCACCATCCCGGGCAGCGCGCCGATCCACCTGTACAAGAACAACACCGACAACAAAGGCGTCAGCTACGGCGCCCACGAGAACTACCTGATGAGGCGGCAGACGCCGTTCGCCGACATTGTGCAGTTCCTCACCCCGTTCTTCGTCACCCGGCAGATCGTCTGCGGATCCGGCCGGGTCGGCATGGGGCAGGACGGCAGCCAGCCCGGCTTCCAGATCTCCCAGCGGGCCGACTTCTTCGAGGTCGAGGTCGGCCTGGAGACCACGCTCAAGCGCCCGATCATCAACACCCGGGACGAACCGCACGCCGACGCCGACAAGTACCGCCGGCTGCACGTCATCATCGGCGACGCGAACCTCTCCGAAATTTCCACCTATCTGAAGGTGGGCACCACCGCGCTGATCCTGGACATGATCGAGGAGAAGGCGCTCACCGCCGACCTGGGCATCGCCGACCCGGTCGGCGAGCTCAAGCACGTCAGCCACGACCCGACGCTCAAGCACCGGCTCAAGCTGCGCGACGGGCGCCGGTTGACCGCGCTGGACCTGCAGTGGGCGTTCTTCGAGCGGGCCCGTGCGTTCATCGACCGCTGGGGCGGCGACGAGCAGACCGAGGACGTGCTGAACCGCTGGGAGTCGATCCTGGACCGGCTGGGCCGGGATCCGATGGAGTGCGCCGGCGAGTTGGACTGGGTGGCCAAGCTGCGCCTGCTGGAGGGGTACCGGGAGCGGGAGAACCTCGGCTGGGCGTCGTCCAAGCTGCAACTGGTCGACCTGCAGTACTCCGACGTGCGCCCGGAGAAGGGGCTCTACCACCGGCTGGTCGCCCGCGGCTCGATGCAGACGCTGTTCGGGCCGGAGGAGGTGCGCCGGGCGATGGTCGAGCCGCCGGAGGACACCCGGGCCTACTTCCGCGGCCGCTGCCTGGCCCAGTACGCCTCCGAGGTGGTCGCCGCGAGCTGGGACTCGGTGATCTTCGACGTGGGCCGGGAGTCGCTGGTCCGGGTACCGATGATGGAGCCGCTACGCGGGACGAAGACGCACGTCGGGGCGTTGTTCGACCGCTGCCCGAGCGCCAAGGACCTGTTGGAGGCGATTACCTCCAACTGAATGTCGTCCAGTCGAGGTAGGTTTTCCTCACCACCATTTTCCAGGAGGCAGGGATGGCTACCCGCGACACCGGCGGTCAGTCGCAGTCCGGCAAGTCCCGCCGGGACGAAGACGTCGACGCCGGCCCGGCACCCGAGGCTAACCCGGAGGTCGCCGAACGGCATGAGAAGATCAGCGAGGACGTCGACGACCTGCTCGACGAGATCGACTCCGTCCTGGAGGAGAACGCCGAGGAGTTCGTCCGGGGGTACGTCCAGAAGGGCGGCGAGTAAGCCCTCAGCGGACAGCGGCCCGCGTTGATCCTCCCGCGCCCGTGCGCGGGATAGTCTTTTCCAGCACCGGTCCAGTAGGGCAGCACACCTGAAGGGAAGCTCGTGTCGGCGGGTCTTGATCCATCCGGGCGGCTACCGGCGGCGTTCACGATGCCGGGCGTCTCCTCGTTCACCGAGTTCCTCAGCCGGACGGCACCGGAGCTGTTGCCCGGTCGCCGCCCGCTGCCGCCCGGCCTGTCCGCCGACGTCGCGCCGCACGCCACCACGATCGTCGCGATCACCTGCGCGGAGGGCGTGGTGATGGCCGGCGACCGCCGGGCCACGATGGGCAACCTCATCGCCAACCGGGACATCGAGAAGGTGTACGCGGCCGACGAGTACTCCCTGATCGGTATCGCCGGCACCGCCGGGGTGGGCCTGGAGCTGATGCGGCTGTACCAGGTGGAGCTGGAGCACTACGAGAAGATCGAGGGCACCATGCTCTCGCTCGACGGCAAGGCCAACCGGCTGGCCACGATGATCCGCAACAACCTCGGCGCTGCCCTGCAGGGGCTGGCGGTGATCCCGCTGTTCGCCGGGTTCGACCTCGACGCCACCGATCCGGGCAAGGCCGGGCGCATCTTCAGCTTCGACGTAGCCGGCGGTGTCTACGAGGAGACCGGGTACGACTCGATCGGCTCCGGCTCACTGTTCGCCAAGTCCTCGCTCAAGAAGCGGTACCGTGCCGGGCTGACCCTGGACGAGGCGGTCACCCTGGGCATCGAGTCCCTCTACGACGCCGCCGACGACGACACGGCCACCGGCGGCCCCGACCTGATCCGCAAGATCTATCCCGTGGTGATGACCGCGACCGCCGAAGGCAACCGGCGGCTGACCGACGAGGAGGCGGCCGAGGTCACCGAGGCGGTCGTGGAGCGCCGCCGGGAGAACCCCGGCGGCTGATCCCCGCCCCTGTAGCCCGTCCCGCCGACACCGAGGAGCCGACCGCCCGTGGCCATGCAGTTCTACGCCTCGCCTGAGCAGATCATGCGGGACCGCTCCGAGTACGCCCGCAAGGGCATCGCCCGGGGGCGCAGCGCGATCGTGCTCACCTACGAGCACGGCGTGCTGTTCGTCGCCGAGAACATGACCGCGCTGCACAAGGTCAGCGAGATCTACGACCGGATCGGCTTCGCGGCGGTCGGCCGGTACAACGAGTTCGAGAACCTGCGCGGGGCCGGGATCCGCCTGGCCGACCTGCGGGGATACTCCTACGACCGGCGCGACGTGACCGGCCGGGCCCTGGCCAACGCCTACGCGCAGACGCTGGGTGCCATCTTCACCCAGGAGCAGAAGCCGTTCGAGGTGGAGATCTGCGTGGCCCAGGTCGGCTTCATCGGCGACCAGGACGAGCTGTACCGGATCACCTACGACGGCTCGGTGCAGGACGAGCCCGGCGTCGTCGTCATGGGCGGGCAGGCCGAGGCGATGTCCGGCGGGCTGCGTACCCAGCACCGGGCCGAATCGTCCCTGACCGAGGGGCTGCACCTGGCCGTCAACGCGCTAGCCAGCGTCGGGGGAGAGGGCGGGCAGCCGCGTACCCTCACCGCCAGCCAGCTGGAGGTCGCCATCCTGGACCGGCGGCGCACCGGGCGTACCTTCCGGCGCATCGTCGGCGCGGCGTTGACCGCGTTGCTGGAAACCGCGCCGACCGAGACGGTGCAGCTGCCGGCGGACACCGATGCCGTGGTGACCGAGCCGGCAGCCGAGGCACCACCGGCGCCGGACGCCCCGGCGCCGGATGCGCCGGATGCGCCGGGCGAGCCGGAAGGCTGACGGGCGGCTCGCGGCACCTGACAAACTCGTCGGTACCGCCTCCGCGAGTGATCTGCCCGTACCGCCTTCCGGCGGCTAGGGTCGATGCATGGACCGGCGCATCTTCGGCCTAGAGACCGAGTACGGAGTCACCTGCACCTATCGCGGGCAACGGCGGCTGTCCCCGGACGAGGTGGCGCGTTACCTGTTCCGCCGGGTGGTGTCGTGGGGGCGCTCCAGCAACGTGTTCCTGCGCAACGGGGCGCGGCTGTACCTGGACGTCGGTTCGCACCCGGAGTACGCGACGCCGGAGTGCGACTCGGTCTCCGACCTGGTCGTCCACGACCGGGCTGGCGAGCGGATCCTGGAAGGGCTGCTGGTCGACGCCGAGAAGCGGCTGCACGACGAGGGGATCGCCGGCGAGATCTACCTGTTCAAGAACAACACCGACTCGGCCGGCAACTCGTACGGCTGCCACGAGAACTACCTGGTCTCCCGGCACGGCGAGTTCGGCCGGCTGGCCGACGTGCTGATCCCGTTCCTGGTCACCCGCCAGCTCATCTGCGGGGCCGGCAAGGTGCTGCAGACCCCGCGCGGCGCGGTGTTCTGCCTGTCCCAGCGCGCCGAGCACATCTGGGAGGGGGTGTCCAGCGCCACCACCCGGTCCCGCCCGATCATCAACACCCGGGACGAGCCGCACGCGGACGCCGAGCGGTACCGGCGCCTGCACGTCATCGTCGGCGACTCCAACATGAACGAGGTCACCACGCTGCTCAAGGTCGGCAGCGCCGACATCGTGCTGCGGATGATCGAAGCGGGCGTGGTGATGCGCGACCTGACCCTGGAGAACCCGATCCGGGCCATCCGCGAGGTGTCGCACGACATCACCGGGCGGCGCAAGGTACGGCTGGCCAACGGCAAGGAGGCCAGCGCGCTGGAGATCCAGCAGGAGTACTTCTCCAAGGCCGCCGACTTCGTCGACCGCCGGGGTGGCGACGCCACCGCCAAGCGCGTGGTCGAATTATGGGGCCGGGTCCTGCACGCGGTGGAGAGCGCCGACCTGCGGCCGGTGGACCGGGAGATCGACTGGATCACCAAGCTGCGCGTGATCGAGGCGTACCAGCGCAAGAACGACCTGCCGCTGGCCCATCCCCGGGTGGCCCAGATGGACCTCGCCTACCACGACCTGCGCCGCAACCGCGGCCTGTATGCCCTGCTGGAGCGGCGCAGCCAGGTCGACCGGGTGGCCACCGACGTGGAGATCTTCGAGGCCAAGGAGACCCCGCCGCAGACCACCCGGGCCCGGCTGCGCGGGGAGTTCATCCGGCACGCGCAGGAGAAGCGGCGCGACTTCACCGTCGACTGGGTGCATCTCAAGCTCAACGACCAGGCTCAGCGCACCGTCCTGTGCAAGGACCCGTTCCGCGCCTACGACGAGCGGGTCGACCGGCTCATCGCGAGCATGTGACACCGGACCGCCTGGTCCGGCCCGGGGCGTAGGCTGGCGGGACCATGGCCGACGAACGGATCCCGGACGACCCCGACGCGACGGCGTACACCCGGCGACAGGTCCGCGAGGCGTGGCTGGTCCGGCGTCGCCGAAAGATCAAGGACGAGATCGAGCGGAACCGGCGCGGCGGGTACCGGGTACCGACCTGGGTGCTGGCGCTGATCCTGGTGGCGTTCGTCGCGGCCTGGGTCGCGCTCGTGCTCCTCAGCTGAGTGTCGCCGCGTGCCGGCCGGCCGCGGCCGCGGCCAGGAAGTATGCGTGGTCGGCGTCCAGGTCCCGGCCCATCGTCGACAGCTTGACCGGCAGTGCCCGCAACGCCTCGTCCAGGCCGTCGGTGGCCACGCGGACCAGCCGGTGGCGCGCCGCGAGCGGGGCGAGCGCGGCCTCGATGTCGGCCGCCAGGTCGGCCGGTAGGCCCACGGGAACCACCAGGTCGGCCGGCGCGAGCGCGACCCGGCCGTAGGCGGTCAGGCTGTGGTGCGAGACGCCGCGGTGGCGCGGCCGGGGGTCGGCCGCCGAGATCCGCAGCGCGCCGACCGGCCGGCCGCCGAGGACGGCCGCGGCGTTGACCACCTCGCCGGCCGCGACCCCGGAGAAACCCCAGGGGGTACCGGTACCCAGGTTGCCCGGCCCCTGCGTCACCACGGCCACGTCTGCGCCCAGCACGTGCCGGGCCGCCAGGAGTCCACTGTGGACGGTGGCGGCTTCGAGGTCCCCGCCGAACGCCTGCCCCACGGTCACCACGCCGGCGAGGTGACCGGCCAGCCCGTCGAGGGTACGGGAGAACCACGCCGGCAGCGCACCGCCGTCGGTCATCACGTACGCGACCCGGGCACCGGGCCGGTCCGCCCGGACTCCGCCGAGGATCGCCGGCAGCGCGGAGTGCAGGTCGGCGGTCACCACCGGCAGCCCGGCCAGATCGTCCACTGTGGACAGTACGGCGTGGTGCGGCGAGGCGGGCTCGTCGACGCTCAACGTGATCGCCTGCAACGGCGTGTACCGGGCCTTGACGGCGTGCCCGTCCGCACGGCCGGCCGCCCCGGGCGGGTCCGGCGGCAGCCGGTCGGGCAGCGCGACGACGAGCGCGTAGCCGCCGGTACCGAGGCCGAGTTCGAGGGCGCCGACGTTGAGCAGCACCCGGTCGCCGGGCTCCGGCTCGCCCACCAGGGCCGGATAGGCCAACGCCCGTACCGTATGTGCTCCGATGGTCACGTCGAGTTCGACCGCGCCCCGCCACCGCCGGCGCAGACCGGCGACGGTGCCGTCGCGCCACCGGATCATCCCCGCCACCACGCCCGCCACGCTACCCGGTGCACGGTCGGCGGCGGCCAGCGGTGATAGCGTCGGTGAACGTGTCCCGGACCCGCACCGAGCGCCTGGTCAACCTCGTCATCTGCCTGCTGTCGACGCGCCGCTTCCTCACCGCGTCGCAGATCGCCGCGACCGTACCCGGATACGAGCACGACGCCGACGACCCCAAGGACCACGAGGCCTTCCAGCGCAAGTTCGAGCGGGACAAGGCGGAGCTGCGCGAGCTGGGGGTACCGCTGGAGACCGGTACCTCCAGCATCCTCGACGCCGAGCCCGGGTACCGCATCGCCCGGCGCGACTACGCGCTGCCGGACATCCCGCTGGCCCCCGACGAGGCGGCCGCGGTCGGCATCGCCGCCCGGCTCTGGCACCACGCGGGCCTGGCCGCAGCGGCGTCGTCCGGCCTGACCAAGCTGCGCGCGGCCGGCATCGACGTCGACCCGCACGCGACGCTCGGCGTCGAGCCGGTGGTGAAGATCGACCCGGCCTTCGAACCGATGACCGGCGCCGTGCGCGACCGATGCGCGGTGACCTTCAGCTACCGCACGCCCGAGGACGACGCCGCCGCGACCCGCCGGCTGCAGCCGTGGGGCGTGGTGTGCTGGCGGGGCCGCTGGTACGTGGTCGGGTACGACCTGGACCGGCGCGCCGAACGGTGCTTCCGGATGTCCCGGATCGTGGGCACGGTGCGCCGGACCGGCCGCTCCGGCGCGTACACGCCGCCGGAGAACATCGACCTCATCGGGTACGTGGCGCACTGGTCGGGGCAGCCGGTCGAGCGCACCGGACGGGCCACGCTGCTGGTCCGGCACGGCCGGGCGGCCGGGGTACGCCGCTGGGCCGAGGAGGTCGCCCCGGGACCGGACGGCGACCGGCTGGTCCTGCGCTTCGCCGAACCCGAGTGGTTCGCCGCCTGGCTGGTCGGCTACGGGTCAGACGTCGTGGTCCTGGACCCGCCCGAGGTACGCGACGCCGTGGTCGCCCGGCTGCGCGAGCTGGCCGCGGTACACCGGCCGGCCGACACCGCCGGCACCGCCGAACCGGCCGGAGTGAGCTGATGCCACCCGCGGCCTCCGCCGACCGGCTGGGCCGGCTGCTCAACCTGGTGCCGTACCTGCTCGCCCGGCCCGGGATCCGGGTCGTCGAGGCGGCCGCCGACCTCGGCGTCACCGAGCGGCAGCTGCGCGAGGACCTGGAGCTGTTGTGGGTCTGCGGGCTGCCCGGGTACGGGCCGGGCGACCTGATCGACATGGCGCTGGACGGCGACCGGGTGACGATCACCTACGACGCCGGCATCGACCGGCCGCTGCGGCTCACCCCGGACGAGGCGATGGCCCTGGTGGTGGCGCTGCGGATGCTCGCGGAAACACCGGGTACCGCCAACCGGGACGCCGTCGAGCGGGCGCTAACCAAGATCGAGTCAGCGGTCGGCACCCTGGCCGACACCGCGCCGGTAGCGGTGAGCCTGCCCGGCAACGCGGACCGGCTGGCCACGATCCGGGGCGCGGTGGAGCGGCGCAGGGCGCTGCACATCACCTACTACGCCGCGACTCGCGACGAGACCACCGAGCGGGTCGTCGATCCGATGCGGGTACTGGTGGCCGAGGGCCGCGCGTACCTGGAGGCGTGGTGCCGGCGGGCCGGGGCGGTCCGGCTGTTCCGGGTGGACCGCATCGACGGCATGACCGAGCTGGACGAGCCGTCCGCGCCGCCACCGCAGGCTCAGCCGACCGACCTTAGCGAGGGCATCTTCCTGCCCACGCCGGACCAGCCGCTGGTCACCTTGCGGGTCGGGCGGAGCGGGCGGTGGATCACCGAGTACTACCCGTGCGAGGAGGTCGTCGAGGAGTCCCGGGACTCCTGGCTGGTTTCGATGCGCGCGGCCGATCTCGGCTGGGCCCGCCGGCTGGTGCTCGGGCTCGGGCCCGAGGTCACCGTGGTGTCCCCGCCGGCGCTCGCCGAGGCGGTGTGGGACCAGGCCCAGGTCGCCCTGGCCGCCTACGGCGTGGAGCTGGACTAAGGTCAGCGTCATGTGGTGGTTGGTCGCCCTGGGGCTGGTGGGGTTCGGGCTGCTGGTGCTGGTACTCGCAGGGCTGTCGTTGCTGAGCCGGCTGTCCGCGCTCGGCCGGGCGACCAGCCGGGCCCAGGCCCGGCTGAAGGACGCGCAGACCGTCCAGATGTCCGTCGCGCACCTGCAGGAACGGCTGGCCAGCGTGGCCGAGCAGGCGGCCGCGGTCCAGCAGCGGCTGGACAAGCGGGGCGCCCAGCCGCCGACGGTGCGGAAAGGTTGACGAACCCGCCCAGGGCGGGCAACACTTGCGCGGCGCGGGCGGCCGGCTCGGTTGCCCTGTGCAGCACGTACGATGGTCTCGTCCCCCCGCGAGACAGTGAGGTGGCCCCGATGGGTTTTGTCCGGCCCTGGCACATCGCCGTCCTGGTGGTGGTGCTGATCCTGCTGTTCGGCGCGAAGCGCCTGCCCGACGCCGCCCGGTCGCTCGGGCGCTCGATGCGCATCCTCAAGGCCGAGACCAAGGGCCTGGCCGAGGACGACGTGGCCGGCAAGTCGGAGGCGCCGTCCGGCCGCCAGCCGCTGGAAGGCCAGGTCACGCCGCCGCCGCCCGTGGCGACCGACCCGGTCGAGCGCGTCCGCGACAAGTAGCGCTGCGCCGCCGATGAAGATGTTGCCTCGTCGGCGGGGTCCGTCCCATTTCCAGCGGGCCGCCGACGGCTCGATGACGCTGCTGGAGCACCTTCAGGAGCTGCGCGGCAGGCTGTTCAAGGCCTCGCTCGGCGTGCTGGTCGGCATGATCGTCGGCTGGTTCTTCTCGGGCTGGGTGCTCAACTTCATCACCCAGCCCTACTGCACGTACATGTCCACCCGGGGCAAGCCCGCGCTCGGGCAGCCCGGCCAGTGCAACCTGCTGCAGACCGGCCTGACCGACGTGTTCACGCTCAAGCTGCAGCTCGCGCTCTGGATCGGCCTGGTCCTCGCCGGCCCGCTCTGGCTGTACCAGTTGTGGGCCTTCGTCGCGCCGGGCCTGCACAAGCACGAGCGCCGGTGGGCGTACTGGTTCGCCGGGATCGCGGCGCCGCTGTTCGCGGTCGGCGCCGTACTCGCCTACGTCGTCGTCGCGAAGGGCCTGGCGTTCCTGCTCCAGTTCACGCCGTCGAACGTGACGACCGCGCTGGAGGTCAGCGGGTACGTCAAGTTCATCACGAACTTCATGCTGCTGTTCGGCATCGCGTTCGAGTTCCCGCTGATCGTGGTGCTGTTCAACCTTGCCGGCATCGCCAGCGCCCGGCGGTTGCTGGGCTGGTGGCGGGTCGCCGTCTTCGTCTTCTTCCTGTTCGCGGCGATCACGGTGCCGACGGCCGACCCGTTCGGCATGACGCTGATGGGCGGGGCGCTCAGCTCGCTGTACTTCGGTGCGGTGCTGTTCGCCTACTTCAACGACCGGCGGCGCGCCCGGGCCCGGCGTGCCGAGTACGGCGCCGTCGGCGACGACGAGATCTCGCCGCTGGAGGCCGACATCGACCCGGTCGAGGCCGGGCCGCCGGTGGACCGGATCGAGCCGGTCGCGCCAGCCCGCGCGCTCGAGCGCCGCTACGACGACATGACCTAGGCGCGCAGCTTGTCGGAGCGCCTACAGCCAGCCTTTCAGTCGATGCCGACCGGGCCGGTGGCCGTCCTCGTCAACCCGACCGTCGGGCATGGCCGGCACCGTGGCCTGCTCCCCGCGGTCCTTCAGAAGCTGGCCGCCGCCGGGCGGCCGGTCGAGGTGGTGGCCGCCGACAGCGGGGCACAGGCGCCCGCGGCGTGCCGGGCGGCGCTGGCTGCCGGCGCGTCCGCGCTGGTCGCGGTCGGCGGCGACGGTACCGTGCACCTCGGTCTTCAGGCGGTGGCCGGTACCCCGGTGCCGTTCGGCATCGTCCCGGCCGGTACCGGCAACGACATCGCCAGCAACCTCGGCCTGCCGGCGGGGGCGCTGGACGCGGCCGAGGCGCTTGCGGGAGCGCTGCGCGCCGGCCGTACCCGGGCGGTCGACCTGGGGCTGGTGACGCTGTCCGGCGGCGACGTGCGCTGGTTCGCCGGGGTGCTCGGGGCCGGGTTCGACGCGGTCGTCAACGAGCGGGCCAACGGCATGCGGTTCCCGCGGGGGCCCCGCCGGTACGACGTGGCGATCCTGACCGAGCTGGCCCGGCTGCGGCCGCGCGGGTACAAGCTCGGGCTGGACGGGGTGACCACCCCGGTGGACGCGGTCCTCGTCGCCGTCGCCAACACCGCCTGCTACGGCGGCGGCTTCCGGATCAGCCCCGATGCCGACCCCACCGACGGGCTGCTCGACATCGTGGTCGGTGGCCGGTTCACCCGCGCGGGACTGGTCCGCATCCTGCCGCACGTGCGGCGCGGTACCCATCTGGGGCACCGGCTGGTGACCGCGCACCGGGCGCGGACGGTGACCCTGGACGCCGACGGCATCACCGCGTACGCGGACGGGGAGCGGATCGGGCCGCTGCCGCTGACGGTCACCTGCATCCCGGCGGCGCTGACCCTGCTGTGCTGATCCTGCTGTGCTAAACGGACCGGGGAGCGGCACCCGCCGCTCCCCGGATCTCGCTTACTTCGTCTCGGTTGCCTTGGACTCGATGGTCTTCGGTTGCGACCCCGACTCGGACCTGATGCCGATCTTCCGCGGCGGCATCACGGGCTTGGTCACGTTCTTCACCCGTACCCGCAACAGGCCCTGGTCGGCCTCGGCCTCGACCTGGTCGGCGGTGACCCCGTCGGGGAGCTGGAAGGTGCGCCGGAACGCGCCGTAGCGCATCTCCCGTACCAGCACCTTGCCCTTGGTCTCCTCCCGGGTGTCCCGGCGCTCGCCGCTGATTGTCAGCCGGCCCTCGTCGACCTCGATGTCGATGTCGTCGACGTCGACGCCGGGCAGCTCCAGCGTGATGACCACGTCACTGCCTTCGGTCGACATCTCCACCGGCGGCACGTACTGGTACGGGGCGCTACCGAAGCTGCGCCGCACCAGGTCGTCGAACTCGTCGTCCAGGCGCGCCAGCGCCGTGAAGGGGTCCCATCGCATCAATGGCATCGTGACGTCACCTCCGTCAACCTTCTGCCCGGCGCCCGCCGGGCACCACCCCTATCTTAGCACTCTGCCTAGGAGAGTGCTAACAACGACAGTACCGCGGACAGCCCGTTGTCGGAGCCGGGCGGGGCGGTCGGCAGCACGTACGCGCGGCAGCCGGTCGCCACGGCCGCGGCGTCGGCCGGGGTGTCGCCGACCATGAGCGTGTGCTCCGGCTCGGCGCCGATTGCCCTGCAGGCGGCGACGAACACGGCCGGATCGGGCTTGCAGCGGCCCAGCTCGTACGACAGCACGTAGGCGTCCACGTAGTCGCCGAAGCCCAGCTCGGCGACCAGCGGCCGGATGTCGAAGCCGATGTCGCTCACCACGGCGACCGGTACCGCGCGGGCGTGCAGCTCGGCGAGCGTGATCCGGGTGTCCCGGTAGGCCAGCCAGCCCTCGGAGCACAGCAGCCGCTCGTACAGCGCCTCGGGCAGCCCGTCCACGTCGGTCGGTACGGTCTCGGCCAGGCCCACGTAGGCGGCCCGGTGGGCATGCCCGTACAGGTCCCGCTCGGCGTACACCTCGGCGAGGTGCGGTGGTACCCGCCGCGGCGGCGGCCCGCCCGCCCGGCCGGCGGTGACCAGCCGGTCGGCGAGCGCGGTAGCCGCGGCGCGCCCCAGGTCCCGGCCACACGCCGCGGCCGCCGCGCGTACCCACAGCACGGGATCCTCGACCTGCGCCAGCGTGCCGTGGAAGTCGAAGAGGACCGCCGACGGTTCTGGCATTGACCCCGCCACCCCACCCAATGGCGTGGTACCCGGCGGTCCATCTTGTCGCACGCCTGGCACGATACCGACCGGCACCGCCCGGTCCGGCGCCGGTTGCGGCGAGCGGTTTCGTGGCGGGCGGCCGGCACGAGCGATCCCGCACGATGGCCTAGCCTTGAGGCATGACCAGCCCCGCCGAGCGGTACGCCCAGGCCCGCCGGCGGGCCGAGGAGGCCGCCCGAACACCCGCGTTCAGCGAGTTCGCGGCCGACCTCGGGTTCGAGCTGGACCCGTTCCAGCGGGCGGCCTGCGAGGCGCTCGAGCGCGGCAGCGGGGTACTGGTCTGCGCGCCGACCGGTGCCGGCAAGACCGTGGTCGGCGAGTTCGCCGTGCACCTGGCGCTGGCCCAGGGCCGCAAGTGCTTCTACACCACGCCGATCAAGGCGCTGTCCAACCAGAAGTTCCACGACCTGGTCCAGCGGTACGGGTCGGCCCGGGTCGGCCTGCTCACCGGGGACAACTCGATCAACGGCGATGCGGCCGTGGTGGTGATGACCACCGAGGTGCTGCGCAACATGCTCTACGCCGGGTCGAGCACGCTGTCCGGCCTGTCGTACGTGGTGATGGACGAGGTGCACTACCTGGCCGACCGGTTCCGCGGCGCGGTCTGGGAAGAAGTGATCATCCACCTGCCTGCGTCGGTCACGCTCGTCTCCCTGTCGGCGACCGTGTCCAACGCCGAGGAGTTCGCCGACTGGCTGGTCACCGTCCGCGGGCACACCGAGGTGGTGGTCAGCGAGCACCGGCCGGTACCGCTGTGGCAGCACATGCTGGTCGGCAAGCGGATGTTCGACCTGTTCCACGACGCCGAGGCGGCCCAGAAGCACGACGTGCACCCGGAGCTGCTGCGGTACACCCGGGAGCTGGCCCGGCGGCTGGAGGGCGGCGACGGCCGCTACGGCCGGGGCCGGCCCCGCCGCGGCCCGCTCGCCTTCCGCTCGGACGTCGTTGACCGGCTCGACCGCGAGGGCCTGCTACCGGCGATCCTGTTCATCTTCAGCCGGGCCGGCTGCGACGCCGCCGTCCAGCAGTGCCTGCAGGCCGGGTTGCGGCTGACGACGCCCGACGAGCGGGCGGAGATCCGGACCATTGCCGAGGCGCGCACCGCCGAGATGCCCGGCGAGGACCTCAACGTCCTCGGGTACTGGGAATGGCTCGACGGTCTGGAGCGCGGGCTCGCCGCGCACCACGCGGGGATGCTGCCGGCGTTCAAGGAGATCGTCGAGGAACTGTTCGTCCGCGGCCTGGTCAAGGCGGTGTTCGCGACCGAGACCCTGGCGCTGGGCATCAACATGCCGGCCCGGTGCGTGGTCCTGGAGCGGCTGGTCAAGTTCAACGGGGAGCAGCACGTCGACCTGACGCCGGGGGAGTACACCCAGCTGACCGGGCGGGCCGGGCGGCGCGGGATCGACATCGAGGGGCACGCGGTCGTGGTGTGGAGTCCCGAGGTGGACCCGCGCCACGTCGCCGGCCTCGCGTCCACCCGGACGTACCCGCTGCGGTCCAGCTTCCGGCCCTCGTACAACATGGCGGTCAACCTCGTCGGTACCGTCGGCGGCGCCCAGGCCCGGGAGTTGCTGGAGTCCTCGTTCGCGCAGTTCCAGGCCGACCGGTCGGTGGTGGGGCTGGCCCGGCAGGTGCAGCGCAACACCGAAACCATGCGGGTGTACGAGACCGAGATGGCGTGCGACCTCGGCGACTTCGCCGAGTACTTCGAGATCCGCCGGGCCATCGCTGACCGGGAACGGGCCCAGGCCCGGCACAACGCGGCCGCGCGCAAGGCCGCCGCAGCCGCCTCGA
>WNGG01000720.1_pt1 | contig 38787 bp, 31 predicted proteins | sample 5400661 | NCBI WGS metagenome assembly WNGG01 (sample SAMN13153372, study PRJNA577476) | soil metagenome | isolation source: 100 cm soil or saprolite under Garry oak tree replicate 1 | place: USA:California | collected 2016-06-15
CATCAGCAGATGATGACCGACCCCATGAAGCCCCTGGGGCTCTCCCTGTGGCAGCTGACGACCCCCCGGCCCATGGCCGAGGCTGGCGGGCGTCTGTTCGTCGACGTCACCCAGGTCCTGGCCTCGCCAGCGAGCCGCGCCGGCCTCCTGGAGGTCGTGGGGAAGTCCGATCCGCTGACCGGCGACGCGCTGCAGACCATCCTCGAACGCGACGGCTTCATCCCGTCGCTCCCGGACGAGGGTCCCGGCGAGCCGGTCCCTGGCGTCGCGCCAGCCACGATCGAGACCGATCCGGCCCTCGTCACCGAGCTGATCGGGCGCAGCGAGGCTTCCATCGCCGCGTTGAAACGCGACATCCGGACGAAGTCCGGATTGGAGCTGCTCGACTTCATCCTGGCGGACATCCAGGAGCTGAGACGGATCCTGTTCGATCCGCAAAGCCATCAGGTGATCATGGCGGCGATGCAAACGACGTGGTGGCTCAACGAGCATCTGCAGGATTGGCTGGGCGAGAAGAACGCGGCCGACACGCTCACGCAGTCCGTCCCCCGCAACGTCACGTCGGAGATGGGGCTGTCGCTCCTGGACGTCGCGGACGTGATCCGCCCGCATCCAGAAGTCGTCGCCTTTCTGCACGATGTCGGGGACGAGGGCTTCCTGGACGAGCTGGCCAAGCGTGCGGGCGGGCAGGAAGCACGAGACGCCATCCGGGCCTACCTCGACAGGTACGGCATGCGCTGCGTCGGCGAGATCGATATCACGAGGCCGCGTTGGAGCGAACGCCCCACCACGCTCCTGCCCATGATCCTCACCAACATCAAGAACTTCGAGCCGGGCGCCGGCGAGCGCCGCTTCGAGCAAGGGCGGCAGGAGGCGTGGAAGAAGGAACAGGAACTGCTGGAGCGCTTGCGGGCCCTGCCGGACGGGGAGCGGAAGGCCGAAGAAACCAAACGGATGATCGATCGCGTCCGGACGTTCATCGGGTACCGGGAGTATCCGAAGTACGGCATGGTCAGTCGTTACTTCGTGTACAAGCAGGCCTTGCTGGACGAGGCCGAGCGCCTGGTGCGGGCCGAGGTGCTTGGTGAGAAGGAAGACATCTTCTTCCTGAGGTTCGCCGAACTTCACGACGTCGTGCGCACGAACCAGGTTGATGACGAGCTCATCCGTCGGCGCAAGGAGGCGTTCAGGTCATATCAAGCGCTCACGCCACCCCGGGTGCTCACGTCGGATGGCGAGGCCGTCGCCGGAGCGTACCGACGCGACGATCTGCCAACCGGTGCGCTGGTCGGCCTGCCGGTTTCTGCCGGGACCGTCGAAGGGCGGGCCCGAGTCATCCTGGACATGGCAGAGGCCGATCTCGAACCGGGCGACATCCTGGTCACGGCTCATACGGACCCCAGCTGGACGCCCCTGTTCGTCGCGATCACGGGCCTGGTGACGGAGGTCGGGGGCCTGATGACCCATGGCGCAGTGATCGCACGGGAATACGGCCTGCCGGCCGTCGTCGGGGTGGAACACGCCACGCACTTGATCCAGGATGGGCAGCGGATCCGTGTGAACGGAACGGACGGGTACATCGAGATCCTGCATTAGGCGACCACTGATCAAACGGTGCAGCGGCAGCTGGTCCTAGGCGGCCCGCCTATCGTGACACGGAAAACGTGGTGCATCCGGGGCTTACGATGTTGCCGTTCAGTACCGTGTCGTTCTTGCTGGGCGCCGTAGCGGTGAGACCCACCATGAGGTATCCCTGCGGCTTGCTGATCCAGTGATCTGGCGTGAGCTGGAATCCCTTGGCAGAATAGCTCCCGGTCAGCGCGAAGCTACCGGATGGAACGCTGACATTGCTGCCGGTGGCGTAGAAGTTGAATGTCGCGGTAAGGCCGCCGCTTGAGGTCGCCTTGAGCACCAGCCGGAGCCCGGTCCAGCCTTGCCGGCAGAAGTAGGTACCGGTCCAGGTACCGGTAAGACGCGCTGGGCTGAGGCCGGATCCCTGCTTGGTGGCGTGCGGGGTCGGTGAAACCTTCGCGCTAGGGGTAGCCGTAGTGGTGGCCGTGGGCGACGCGGCCGGCGTTCCGTGCCCGTTCCGCTTGCCGCGGCCCTGCTGCTGGCGCTGCGTGGCCGACGCCGAAGCGGAAGGCGAGAAGGAGGGCGACGCGGTCGCTCGGGTCTGTGCCTTCAGCTCGCCCTGCGCGGTCGGGTGCTTGCTGTTGGCGCTGACGACCCCGGCGGTCACCCCGCCGGTCACTGCTACCAGCGTGGCCACGAGTCCCGTTATGACCAGCGGTCGCCGCCTGCCCAGCGGCCGGCGGCCGCCAGGCGGCATGACATCGGAGACACCCTGCGGCCAGGGCGGTACCGCAGACCGGCTCAGGTGCGCGTTGGTGACCGTCGGAGGGTTCTCCGGCGCACCGGTCCGAGCGCCGTTGGCCATGATGCCCCCGGTTTCCGCCGGGGCCGCGCCGCTTTCAGGCCCGCCGGATATGGCCGGGAAAGGAATGGGCGCGGCCGGGAACGGGGCGGAGGGTGACGGCGAGGGGGAGCCGAAGGTGGGCGGAGCAGTCATGGCCGGTCCGGGTTGGCTGACGTCCCGGATGAGCGGTTGGGGCAGCCATCCGGGCGCGAGGCCGGCACCGCCGAGTTCGGCCAGGAGTTCGTGAGGGCTGGGCCGTCGGCCGGGATCCTTGTCCAGGCAGCGCTCGATCAAGGGCCGTGTCTCGATGGGTACCCGATCCAGGTCCGGTGGATTGTGAACCAGCCGGTAGATAAGGGCGGCGCTGGACCCGGTGCCGAACGGTCCTTCGCCAGTGGCGGCGAACGCCAGCACGGCGCCGAGGCTGAACACATCACTGGGCGGGCCGACCTCGTGGCCTTCGGCCTGCTCGGGCGACATGAAGCCGGGCGAGCCGACCACCATGCCGGTACTGGTTACCGTGCTCGCCTCCACAGGCCTTCAGCCAGCCCGGCCGCCAGCGCCAGCACCGATGTGGCGGGCAACGGCCCGTGGCGGGCTACGGTATCCGCCAGCGATGATCCGGCGATGTAGGCGGTTGCCAGCCATGGCACCGGGGCTTCGGTGTCCGCGTCCACCACGGGCGCCGTGAACAGTCCGCTCACGCTTCTCGCGGCGGCGACCTCCCGCCGGAAGCGAGCTCGGAACTCCGAGTCTCCGGCCAGCTCAGCACGGATGACCTTGATTGCCAGCAGCCGTCCGCCCGGTGACCGGCCCAGGAACACCTGGCCCATGCCGCCGATGCCCAGCCGCCGGACAACCCGATATGGCCCGATCAGCTCTGGATCGCCAGCCTGCAGTTCCTGCACCTGCATACCCCCGTATGCGATTAACGACATTTTATGGAACGGGCCTATTTTGCCCAACTTCGAGGTCTTGGCGGGACATAGAGATGAAATCTACATAAAGCGGCACCCGGGTGGAGATGCGGAGCGTAATACGTCTTAAACGGTCCGCGATCCGGCAAACTCGGTACCCGGCGGCCGAACGGCCCATCAGGACCCTCCGGGTACCGAGCGTGAACCGGACGAGCCGGATGTTAGCGACGACAGCGAAATGACAGCTCAATGAAATTCTGCGGATCTAGCTTTTCTGCTATGAAGTGACCCTCTGCAGCGAAGAATGCAGAGATCTTGATCCTGCCTAGCCAGTCGCTCGTCCGAATGGATCGGACCCTGCTTGTGACTCGCGCAGCGTGAGGTCGATATGGACGACCGCCATGGCTTCGGTCGCTGCCATGCTCAGCCAGCAGCCTGTCAATACTCCCGGGGGCGGGCGCGGAGGGGCCGCCGTCAGGCCCTGAGGTAGGCCAGGACGGCGAGTACCCGGCGGTGCTGGGCGTCGTCGGGCGGCAGGCCGAGCTTGGCGAAGACGTTGCTGATGTGTTTTTCCACCGCGCTGGCGGAGATCACCAGCTGCTGGGCGATGGCCGTGTTGGAATGGCCCTCGGCCATCAGTGCCAGGAGCTGCCGTTCACGCGCGGTCAGCGCCCCCAGGGCGTTGTCCCGGCGCGGCCCGGCCAGCAGCTGGGCGATGACCTGAGGGTCGAGCACCGTCGCGCCGCCGGCGACCCGGTCCAGGGCGTCCAGGAACTCCCCGACCCTGGCGACCCGGTCTTTGAGCAGGTAGCCGACCGCGCCGGAGCCGTCCGCGAGCAGGTCGCCGGCGTAGGACGCTTCCACGTACTGGCTGAGGACCAGCATGGGGGCGCCGGGCAGGTGCGAGCGGGCGGTGATCGCCGCGCGCAGGCCCTCGTCCGTGTGGGTCGGCGGCATCCGCACGTCGACGACCGACACGTCCGGGCGGTGCCTGAGCACCGCCTCGACCAGGGCGGGGCCATCACCGACCGCGGCCACCACCTGGTGACCGTCCTCGGCGAGCAGGCGGACCAGGCCCTCGCGCAGCAGCACCGCGTCGTCGGCCACGACGATCCGCAGCGGACCGCGGGCCGCGCGGTCCGGCGGCGGTCCGGGCGCTGCTTCGCGCGGGATCAGCAGCACGGCAGTTCCGCGGCGATCGTCGTCGGGCCGCCGCAGGGACTGGTGACCCGCAGCCGGCCGCCGGCCGCGTGCAGCCGGTCCTCCAGCCCGCGCAGCCCGTGGCCCTTATCCAGCGCCGCGCCGCCCGCTCCGTCGTCCGTTACCCAGGCCCGCAAGGTTCCCTCACTGTGGCGCAGTCCGATCGCACACCGGCGGGCGTGGCTGTGCTTGGCCACGTTGGTCAGGGCCTCGGCGATCACGAAATACGCGGCCGTCTCGACGGCCGCGTCCAGTCGGCGGTCCAGGAGGCCGGCATCCAGCTCAGCGGGTACGGTGGAGCGCGCGGCCAGGGCGGTGAGCGCCTCGCGCAGGCCGCGGTCGACGAGGATCGGCGGGGCGATGCCACGCGACAGTGCCCGTAGCTCGTCCAGCGCCTCCTGGGTCTGGACGATCGCGTCGGCGAGCGCCTCCCGGGCGGCTTCCGGCCTGCTGTCGAAGTGGTGCTGGGCGCGGCCCAGTTCCATCGCCAGGCGGACCAGCCGCTGCTGGGGCCCGTCGTGGATGTCGCGTTCGAGCCGGCGCAGCGCGGCCGCCTCGGCCGTCACCGCGGCGACGGTCTGCGCGCGGGCGGTGTCCCGCTCCTGCTCCAGTCCGCTGATCCTGCGGTGCAACGCGGACGCGTCAGACAGCAGCGCCTGCCCCAGCCCGGTCTGGGCGGTGACGCACCCCCGGGTCACCAGCGGCAGGGCGAACAGCAGCAGCAGGCCGGCCGCGGTCCCGAAGGCGGCCCGCCCGGCCGGCGAGGTCAGCCCCAGGCTCAGGGCGATGTGGGACTGGGTGCTGCCCGCGTACAGGGTCATGGGCCGCATGTGCCGCAGCGACTCGGCGGGCGTGTACTGGTAGCGCAGGGCGGATGTGGCGGCACCGAGGCCGACGAACCACCACAGCGCCGTCACCACTGAGGTAACCACAGCGACAGGGAACACCACTACCGCGTGCGCCACGTCGAGCCACAGCCCCGGGTCGGACGCGGTGACTGTCTCCTTCGGTCTCGGCCGCTGGCCGGTCCCCTCCGCCCCGGCGGCCTGGGAGCGCACCTTGGCGATCCGCCACCGTTCCAGGTCGGCGAACCACCGGGCCGGCGCCAGGACGCGGGGCGGGACCGGCGACCCGCCAGGCACCAGCAAGCCGGCCATTCCGGCGCACAGGCCACCGAGCACAAGCAGCAGGCCAGCCGCGGCGGTCACCGGCGCGGTGAGCAGGTACAGCGACTCCACGAGCGTGCGGCGCCCCACGCGGAATCCGAACCTGGCGCCCGGCCGCCACCGGCCCCGGACCACGGCCGAGAACGACTCGGTCATGGCCCCAGCCTAGGCCAGAGACCTGGGGCGAGCCGGACGCGTGGCGGTTCAGGCGTCACGGCGGGCCAGCGCCCAGGCCCCGGCCGCGAGCGCGACCATCGCATATGCGCACAGCAAGCCGAAGGTCAGCCCGGGCGGCAGCATGTGCGCGACCGGCCTGACCGCGGCCAGCGAGTTCGCCGCCATCACGTGCGGCAGGAACTTCTGCGCCGTGTCCTGGATCGAGGGGCTTAGCGGGAGGAACAGCAGCGGCAGCACGAACAGCACGCCGACCAGGGCGCAGATGGCGCCCGCGGTGTGCCGGATGATCGCGCCGATGCCCAGGCTGATGAGCGCGATCAGCGCCGGGTAGGCGCCGGCCATCAGCACCGCGCGCAGCACGCCGGGCTGGCCGAGCGTGGCGTGCGGGGCCGGGGCCGTCAGCATTGCCTGGCCGGCGAAGAACGCCGCGAAGGCGGAGATCTCTCCCGCCGCCAGTGTGACCGCCCCGAGCACCGCTGCCTTCGCGGCGAGCACGAGCGGACGCCTGGGCGCCACGGCGAACGTGGCGCGGATCATCCCGGAGGAGAACTCGGTCGTGATCGCGAGCACGCCGAGGACGCCGAGGAGCAACTGGCCGAGCACGAGCCCGAGGAAGGCGTCGTGGGTGGGGTCGAAGGACGCGCGGTCGGCGGCGGACATCTGCGCGTAGTTCTCATGGCTCAGCACGAGCATGGCCAGGCCGATCATGCCGGCCGCGAAGACGGCCACGATGTACCAGGTGGAGCGGACCGTGCGGAGTTTCTGCCACTCCATCCGGGCGACGGTGCGGAAACCGTAGCGGCCGCGGGTGCGGCTGGCGGCGCGGTGGCTGAGCGTCGTGGTGTTCATCACAGGCTCCCTGAATAGTCGGTGACGCCCTCGGTCAGCTGGAAGAACGCTTCTTCCAGCGAGCTGGCGCGGGCGGACAGCCGGGTGACCGTGGTCTGCGCGAGCAGCCGGCCCTGGCCGATCACGATGAGCGCGTCCGCGGTGTGCGCGATCTCGCTGATCAGGTGGCTGGAGATCAGCACCGTCCGGCCCTGGGCGGCGAGGTTCTTCAGCAGGTTGCGGATCCAGCGGATGCCTTCGGGGTCCAGGCCGTTGACCGGCTGGTCGAGCAGCAGGACCCGCGGGTCGCCGAGCAGGGCGGCGGCGATACCCAGCCGCTGGGACATGCCGAGCGAGAACTTCCCGGCACGGCGGTCCGCGGCCTTCCCGATGCCCGTGATGGCGAGCACCTCCTCGACCCGCCGCCGGCCGATCGCGTTGCTGGCCGCCAGCGCGGTAAGGAATCCGGTCACCGTGCCGGGACGGACATCGAAGCTCAGGTTGTCCACCGCGAGCGTGGACCGGTAGTGCTTGACAAGGCCGCGTGCCTCGATCATCGGAACCTCCAGTGGCTGTGCTCTCGTGGCCGTGTCTCGCGGCTGGGGCGTCAGCGGCCCCTGCGGCGCGAGCACGCTGTCGCCTGCATCGGCCCGTCCACGCTACGAACTGGGCACCTGCCGGGGAACGTGGTGAGCCCCTGTCTTTCTGGTGGGGTTGTCCACAGGGCGCCCGAGCGGGGCGAGATCCGTTGCGAGCGACTCCGCCCTACGGTTCAGTCGCTGGCGGCACTGGTGGTTAGCGGCACGCGGAATCACCGCCGGCCGGACCCTAGCGGTGGCGCCGGCGGGCAGTAAACGCGCGAGGGGCGCAGGCATCATGCCTGCGCCCCTCGCGGCGGTTGCCGGGCTTACGCCTCTAGCGGGCCCGTCACCAGCCTTGACGGACGATGGTGACATAGGCGGTGGAGTAGCTCCGCCCGCCAGCGCCCCAGAATCCCTCATCCGATGCGGCGAAGCCGGTGACCTTCACCGTGATCGTGTGATGACGGTGCCAGCTCCATATGCTGCGACCGGACTTCGCGACGAAGACCACGGACAGCGTCTTGGTCTGCCCGGGGCGCAGCGTGCCGAGGTTCTCCGACGCGGTGTTGCCGCTGATCTCGCAGCCTCGGTTCCGCCAGTTGTGACCGCAGGACAGCGCGCGGAGCTGCGACGGCAGGTTGACCTGCGCGGTCACGCCCGGAGCCGAGTGCCGGCCTGTGTTGGTGACCGACAGCGTGCAGGCGCCCTGCCCGCCGGAGTGCACCTTGGGCGTGCAGCTCAGGGACGTGTCGATGGCAGCGCGATGGTGCTTGACGTGCACCAGGTACGGCCCGGCGGTCGCCGATCCGGCACTGTTCGTGGCGGTCACCGAGTAGCTGAACGAGGTGACCCAGGCCGGCACGGTTCCCCACAGCGTTCCGCTGCGGGAGTCGATGTGCAGCCAGCTTGGGGAACCCGAGCCCAGCGCATAGCTAGGTGCGGGGTCACCCTTGGCGCCGAACGTGTAGCTGTACGGCTCGCCGTTCGTCGCGGTCAGCGACGGGCTGTCCGCGTAGAACACCGGCGCCCCGATCGTCACCGTGTCCGGGCTGCTGACCGACGAGCCGAACGAGGACGAGCCTTCGTAGGTGGCCGTCAGCGTGTAGGTACCGCCGTGCAGGCTGCCGATGTTGCAGTCACCGACGCCAACCGCTTTCGATCCGTCTTGGACCAGGGTGAGCTGGCAGCCGCCCGGCCCGTCGGAGACCTTGACGGTCCCGGACGGCCAGACGGTGCCGCTGGCGGGCGTCACCGACACCTGCACGTTGAGGGTCGTCCCGTGAAAACCCGACGACTGGGTTGTGCCGGTGATCGCGGTAGTCGTCGCGACCGTGGTGTCGGCGAAGGCCGTACCGGGCGTCAGCAAGACTCCCCCGGCTAGGCCTACGCCCAGTACCAATCCCACCGCCAGGCCCGCCGTACGACGGCAAGCAGCACCTATCACATTGTGCATGTACAAGACCTTTCCACCCGTTGATTTAGGTCCCCCACATGGCTCCCACTGCGTATACGCTTTCGAGGCGTCATAAGTTGCTTTTATGCCGGTAACATTCCGGTCTAGTTGTGCGAATTAGTTCGGATGTGGGCGGATACGGGCGCGGAAGCGGCCAGCGTATCCGCCATCGTCACCGGGCTCCGCCGGGTGCCGCGGCCAGTTCCCGCAGGCGGCGTCGCGCGATCTTGCCGGTGGGGCCCAGCGGCAGCTCGTGGACCAGGCAGAACTCACTCGGCCGTTTGGGGCGGGGCAAGGCCGCCGCGCAGGCCGCGCGGAGCGTGTCGGCCATCTCCGGCCCTCGCCCCGCGCCAGCCGGGACCACGTAGGCGACCGGCCGTTCCCCGAGCACCTCGTCACGGGCGGCGACCACGGCGGCGGCCCGGACACCGGGCGGCCAGCTGGTGGCCGACGTGACCGAACTGGCCCGGGGCGAGCCGGCTCCCGGCGGCCTCGCAGACGTCAGGCTCGATGAGGTGGTCGCCGCCGGCCTGGAGGGCGCCCGGCGGGACTGGCCGCAGGTCAGCTTCGCGGCCGATCTCGAGCCTGCTGTGGTCTTCGGCCAGGCCGGACGGCTCCAGATCGCCGTCCGCAACCTGCTGGACAACGCGGCCAAGTTCGGTTCACAGCCCGGCTCGCTGGGCGTCGAGGTGCGCCTGGCCGCCGGCGAGCTCACCGTCCGCGACCACGGACCCGGCATCGCGCCCGGCGACCTGCCTCATGTCTTCGACCGTTTCTACCGGGCGCCATCGGCCCGGGGGATACCCGGCTCGGGCCTCGGGCTCTGCATCGTCCGTCAGGTAGCGGAGAGCCACGGCGGAACCGTCCAGGCCGAGCCGGCGCCGGGCGGCGGAACCCTGATCCGGTTCCGCCTGGGGCCGTGACCGTGCGGCGCCGCGGCGGGCCCGCCGTAATCGCAGATGCTGGTGCCCTGGGCGTGCGCCGGCGCGGTCCGCACTCCCTGCCCCCGCAGGATCTCCGCCACCTTCCTGGCGATCCACGCGCTGCCGGCCGCCGTCGGGTGCAGGCCGTCCCGCGCGTGCCGGAATGTCCACCCCGCGGCCAGCGGATCCATGATGATCGCGCTGCGGTCCGCGGTCCTGGCGGCCGTCACGATCGCCCGGTCCGTCCGGCCGGAGGCCGGTGAGCGGGAGCGCCCGGCGAAGACGGTGAGAAGCGCGATCCGCGCCCGCGGCGCCTCGGCCCGGATCAGGGCGATCGCCTGCGCGACCCTCCGCTGCTCGAGCCGGGGCGGAGCGCCGATGTCGTCATGGCCGGCCTGCACGATGACCAGAGCTGGTGCCAGCGCGCGCAGGCCGACCCGCGCGATCTCGCGGGCGACCGGCCCCTGCTGGCCGGCCCCCGCGTGCACGTAGCCCGCCCCGGGATCGCCGTAGACAACCGCGTCCCAGTGCAGCAGGCGGGCCAGCTGCACCGCCCATGACCGCCCCGGGCCACCCGACCCGACCCCGGCGGTAAACGAGGCGCCGACGACGACGAGACGGGGCGTGGCCCGGTCGAGTTCGTGCTCGCAGCCGGTGAGGGACTGAGTCCCGCGCGCCTGCCCGGGCCGGGGCGAGGGAATATGCAGGGCCGCGGAGAAGGCGGCCCCGGGACGCGGTGCGGCCGCGGGCGACCGGGCCGTTCCCTGCGCCGAGCTGACCGGCAGCAGCGCCAGCGCGCCGACCACGCCGGCCACGGCGACCAGCAGGGAATGTCGCCGGACCACGGCCCAGTGTCAGCTCCGCCGGGGAGCCTGTCAAGCGAAGGCCGCGCCGCGGTGCGCCGCCGGCTGGCCGGACCGGGGCTGAGCCCGGTGATGCCCGCGTCCACTCGCGGTGTTCCGGTATCAGAGCGTGACGTGTCCGGGGCCGGTCCTGAGGCCGGTCCGTGCGCGCGGGCCGCTACCCTGTGTCCATTCACGAAGGGGAAAGGATTACCGTGGCCGACGCTCAGCAGTTGCGGGAGCGCACGCTTGTCGTGCTGAAGCCGGATGCCGTGGCCCGCGGCCTGGCCGGACGTATCATCCAGCGGTTCGAGGACGCGTCGCTGAAGATCATCGGCGTGAAGATGCGCGAGATGGACGCTGACTTCGCCCGCAAGCACTACTTCGACCTGGAGGAGCGGACGAGTTCGGCTGTCTACCACGCGACCGCGACGTTCATGCAGCGGGGACCGGTCATCGCGTTCGTGCTCGAAGGCGATGACGCGGTGGCGACCGTGCGCAAGATCGTCGGCACCACCTACCCGAACGAGGCGCAGCCGGGATCGATCCGCGGGGACTTCGCGCACCAGTCCAAGGCCGTCGCCGCCGCGACGGGCAAGGCCGTCGCCAACCTCGTGCATGCCTCGGGCAACCGGGAGGAAGCCGAGTACGAGGTGAACCTGTGGTTCGACAAGACCGAACTGTTCGAATACAAGAACCTCGCCGAGGCGTTCGACTGGTGATCCCCGCCGGGATTTGTCTGCGGTTTCGGGTGCTGTAACCCCCGAAACCGCAGACAAAGCCGCCGCAGACGAAGCCGTAAGCGAAGCCGCCGCAGACAAAGCCGCCGAAAAGCAGGCCTACTGATGGGCGAGGTTGGGCGCGCCCTTGCGCAGCACGTACTTCTGGATCTTGCCGGTCGCGGTCTTCGGCAGCTCGCTGACGAAGGTGACCCCGCGCGGGGCCTTGAAGTGGGCGAGGCGGGCCCGCGCGAACGCGATGATGTCCTCCTCGGTGGCGCTGGCGCCGTCGCGGAGCAGCACGAAGGCGTGCGGGGTCTCGCCCCATTTCTCGTCCGGCAGGCCGACGATCGCGATCTCCTGCACGGCGGGATGGCGGAGCAGTGCCCCCTCCACCTCGACGGAGGAGATGTTCTCGCCGCCGCTGATGATCACGTCCTTGAGCCGGTCGCGGATTTCCGCGTAGCCGTCGATGTGCACCACCGCTGCGTCTCCGGTGTGGAACCAGCCGTCACCCAGCGCCCGCATCGTTGCCTCGGGATCGTTGTAGTACCCCTGCATGACGACGTTGCCGCGGACGACGATCTCGCCGACGGTCTGCCCGTCGGCGGGTACCTCGCGGCCGTCGGCGTCCACGACGCGCAGCTCGCCCGAGGTCAGCAGCTCAACTCCCTGGCGCGCCTTGATCACGGCGCGGTCCGCGGGCGGCATGTCCTCGTGCTCGGGCAGCGGGGCGCAGACGGTGATGAAGGGCGCCGTCTCGGTCAGGCCGTAGACCTGCGTGATCTCCCAGCCGAACTCCCCTTCCAGCCGCTCGATGGTGGCCGCCGCCGGCGCCGCCCCGGCCGTCACCACGTGCACCCCGGCGGGCACCTCGCCGCGCACCTGGACGGGCGCGTTGGCCAGCGAGATCAGCACCGTGGGCGCCGCGCACAGCCAGCTGACCTGCTCGTCCTTGATCAGCCCGAAAATGGTCGCCGGGTCGACCTTGCGCAGGCAGACGTGGGTGCCCGCGGCCGCGGTCACCGTCCAGGGGTAGGTCCAGCCGTTGGCGTGGAACATCGGCAGCGTCCACAGGTAGCGCGAGCCCACGCCCATCGGCAGGTGCAGCAGGGTGCCGATGGTGTTCATGGCGGCGTTCCGGTGCGTGATCATGACGCCCTTCGGGCGTGCCGTGGTGCCGCTGGTGTAGTTGATCGAGAGCAGGTCCCGCTCGCCGATCTCCGGCCTGGCGTAGCCGGGGCCGGCGGCGGCCAGCACCGCCTCGTAGCCGAGCCAGCCGTCCCCGGGGAGGCTGCCGTCCAGAGCCATGTAGTGCCTCACCCCGGGCATCTGGTCGCGGATGCCGTCCACCGCCGCCAGGTATTCCTCGGCTACGCAGACCACCGTGGCGCCGGAGTGGTTCACGATGTAGACGAAGTCTTCCGGGGTCAGCCGGTAGTTGATCGGCACCAGGACGGCGCCCAGCTGCGGCACGGCGTAGAAGGACTCCAGCTGCGCGTGCGTGTTCGGCGAGATCGTGGCCACGCGGTCGCCCTGCGCCACGCCCAGCCCCTGCAGGGCCGAGGACCATCGGTCGCAGCGATCGAAGAACTGCCGGTAGGTCAGGCGAAGGTCACCGTCCACGACTGCCTCGCGGTCACCGTGCAGCCTGCGGGTGCGGCGGGCGAATTCCAGGGGCGACAGCGGCGTTTCCATGCTCCACATTGTCGCAGGCCGCCGCCGTCGCCCAGGAACGAAGGTCAGATCAGGCGCGCATCGCCGCCGCCCTTATCCGCCCACCACGCAGGGAGAACTGCCCGGCGCGTAGCGCTCGCACACCGCGGCCGGGTTCTGGAAGATGCCGATCGAGGGGAGCGCCGCGCCCTCGAAGTTGAACAGGGTGAGGTTGACGTTCGGCGAGCCGATGCCCGTCCCCGGTGTCCACGGCACCCCGGGGATCCAGTCGGGCGCCCAGTAGAACAGCCCGGCGCCCAGCCCGCCCGGCACCTGGGCCAGGACGGAGAGCTCGTCGGTCACGAAGGACAGCTGGCCGCCCGGGCTGGCCGGGTAACCCGGCGAGAGCTGGCTGGTCTGCCAGACGAAGTCGCCGGTGCTGTCGCCGAGCGGGGAGTTGCCGTTGGCGAGCGTCCACGGGTACTGCGTCTCCGAGATCACGATCGGCTTGCGGAACTGCGTGGCGAGCTCGTCCACGTTGGCCCGCATCGCCGAGATGGCCCCGTGGAAGAAGGGGTAGTAGGACAGCCCGATCACGTCGAACGGCACGCCCTCGGATACCAGCTTGGCGTAGAAGGCCGAGCTCAGCGTGTTGTCGCCGCCCTGGTCGTAGTGCATCAGGATGAGCATCTTGTGGCCGGCCGGGTTGCCTGCCTGGGCGCCGGCGACGCCGGCCTTGAACAGCTGGGCCAGGTTGTCCCAGCCGCCGCAGCTGGTGCAGTTGATCTCGCCGACCGGCCACAGGATGCCGTTCCTGATCTCGTTCCCGATCGAGGTCAGGTCGGCCGGCGTCCCCTGCCGGGCGAACGCCGTGATGACCTGCTGGGTGTAGGACCGTACCGTGGCGGTGAGCTGGGTGAGGTCCTGGCCGGCCCAGGCGGCCGGGATGTTCTGGTGCTGCGGGTCGGCCCAGAAGTCCGAGTACATGATGTCCAGGTAGATCTTCAGGCCGGCCGCGTGCACCTGCCGGGCCAGCGCCAGGTCACTGGTCAGGTCGCTGTAGCCGGGCGGCGGGGCCACCCAGAGCCGGATCCTGACGTAGTTCGCGCCCGCGTCCCTGGTGATCGTCACCGGGGTGCCGGGCCTGCCGTCGTGGCTGAACCTGGCGCCAGCGGCGAGTTCCTGCGGGGTGAAGGACAGGTCGGTGCCGAGGTCCAGGCCGGCCGCGGCGGCGTCGGGCCCGTACATCCGGAACTCGCCCACGCACACGTCGGCCCCGGTGTCGCTGTAGACGGTCAGCTCGGCGTACCTGGCCTGGCTGCCGGACGGCAGCGGGAAGTACAGCGGGTTGCCCGGGTCGAGCGCGACGTCACGCAGCGCGGGTACCTGCTGCCAGGCCCCGGCGGTGCTGGCCAGCTCGATCGTGGCCGAGGCCGACGGGCTGGCCGCGTCCAGCGTGAGGCCGAGGTCGGCCAGCGACCTGACCTGCCCGAGGTCGACGGTCAGCGTCCCGGTATAGCCCGAGGTGCACCAGTCGGTGCCCGCGTCGTCAGCCGCGTTCGCCGCGGGCTTGCCCGATTCCGCCGTGGTGGCGGTGGCCGTGCCGGACAGCGCCCAGTTCACGGCGGGCGCCGGCCCCGGGCCGCCGTCGGCCGGCTGGGTCCCGACGGTACGGGTCAGCCCCGCGGCCGGGTGAGCCTGAGCGGACGGGCCCGCCGCCACGGCGACGACCGCGAGCGGCGCAGCCAGCAGGATCGCGCTGGCTACCGCCACGAGCCGCGGCCGCCGGCCGGCCGCGGGAGCAGCCACCCGGCCCGTTCGGATCGTTTGATCTTTGGGTCTTTCCATCAATTTTCCCTTCGAACCGACGCAACTTTGGGCCTAAGTGGACAACCTCGCGCGAGTTCAGACAACCGGAAACCGATTGCCTTATGGGTTTCAACAAAAAGAAAATTTCCCGAACGTCCCCGGCGCGTCCCCCGCCGCCCCCGCGAGCCCGGCCCGCCCGGCCTCGCCCCGGCCCGCGCCTCCAACCCGCCTCAGCTCGCCCGGCCCCGCGCCGGCCCGCGCCCCCAACCCGTCCGGCCTCGCCCCGTGCCGCCGGGCCCCGCGACGAGATGCAAATCACAGCCGCCCGGTGGCGCGATGACTATCTGATCTGCGTTGGTTACTAAGAGTTTTATTGTTCTGTGATCATCGTCACAGCCGTTTCGGTAAACCCGCCGCCGGATTTCTTGCCGAAGTCCTGCGCGTATGGCGGATCTTTCTGGCATTGTTGTCCGCCAGCGGTACTTGCGCGCGGCGGACCGGGCGGCGCACCAGGTCAGGTGCGGCGGGACGGCGGCGCGGCGGGAATGCCACGAAGGCCCGCGGCCGGATAGCCGGGATTTCACCGAAACGGCAGCAGTATCTCGCGGGCATGGCCGGACGAAAGGATTGCCTTGTCGCGACACGGGACCGGGGCTCGCAGCAGTCGGCGTAAGCGGGGCCTGTTCCGGCGTTTCGGCATTGTCTTCCCGGCCGCCGTTTTCGCCGTGGTGGCGGTCATCGCCGTGGCGGTCGGCGGCAAGGTATTCGCCCCGGGATCGGGCGCCTTCAGCGCCGTCCAGGCGATCGAGATGGTGCCGGGCAGCCACACCATGGCCGCGCTCGAAGCCGAGCGCGAGCAGCTGATCGCGATGACCGCCGCGGCGCGGACGCTCACCGTGGTGGCCAAGCCGAAGCTGGCCTCGCCGGCGCAGGTCGCCGCGGCCAACCCGGGCACCGGGACGGGCGCGAGCGGCGGCACCGGCGGGATCGTCTACGTCACGTCGACGCCGCCCAACCCGAACACCGCGCAGTCCATCGCCTACAACATGATGGCCAGCTTCGGCTTCGACCCGAAGACCTACTTCGGCTGCCTGCGGGACATCTGGAACCGGGAGAGCGGCTGGCGGTACGACGCGGAGAACGCGAGCGGCGCGTACGGCATCCCGCAGGCGCTGCCGGGCGGCAAGATGGCGAGCGCGGGGGCGGACTGGCAGACCAACCCGGCCACTCAGATCAAGTGGGGGCTCGGCTACATCAAGGCCATCTACGGGAATCCCTGCAAAGCCTGGGCCTTCGAGGAAGCCAACGGCTACTACTGACGTCTTGTCACGTTAATGTCACTCCGCGTCGGATAATGGCGGCAGGTCCCCTTTACTGACGGTGCCGATAGCTGCCGGACCACCCGCCGGGGTGCCCGTTATCGTCCACGATAAGAAGTTTCATGGCCACTGTGATTTTCCTCATAACGTCGCTCGCTGAACGGCGAACGCTTAGGTGAACACGGCATTTCTGGCCCGTGACCCGGCGCAATCCAGGTCGCGGTGATCTAGCTCACGCCTATTTCGGTCACCGGAAGCATTTCCGTCCGGCATGGTTGAAAGCCGACAGCACCCCGCCCGTGCGATGGCAACCTCGAGTCAGCCAGGCGCCCTGACCTGCGCCACGTCCCACGTGCAGATGCCTGTCACGACGCGGTGACAGTTGCGATCGGGGGTGACGCCCATCGCGTGATGCGAGCCACCGAAAGGTCCCCTTGTCACGACACCGGAAAATTCAGCTCAGCAGATCGAAGGCCATCGTCATCGCCGCGGCCGGCGCCCTCTCCGTGGCCACCGCCGCATCGGTGACCGCGGCGACCTGGACCCAAGGACCCCAAAGTAACCAAGGGCTCCAGGGAACTCAGGGAACGCGGGGGCCCGCCGCCGGCGCGGACGGGCCCGCGCGCGTCGCTGACGACGCGGCCGGCGCGCGGCGGCTCACCGCCACGGACCAGCTGGCCCAGCCGGTAGCCGGCACCGCCCGCCAGCAGGGCAGTGCCACCGTGGCGCAGCAGGCGTACAAGCTCCGGCTGACCGAGACGCAGGACGCGATCGCGCGCTGGCAGGCGGCGAAGAAGCTGGCCGCTACGAAGGCCGCCGCGGCGGCGGGTACCGCGGCCGTCCAGACCCCGGCCGCGGCCCAGCCAAGCCAGGCCGCCAGCGCGACCGTCCCGGCCGCCGCCGGCTCGCCGCGGCAGATCGCCGCGGCGATGCTGGGCTCGTTCGGCTGGTCGTCCAGCCAGTTCGCCTGCCTGGACCCGCTGTGGGAGCACGAGAGCGGCTGGAGCGTGAGCGCCTACAACGCCGGCTCTGGCGCCTTCGGCATCCCGCAGGCGCTGCCCGGCTCCCGGATGGCCAGCGCCGGCCCGGACTGGCAGACGGACGCGGCTACGCAGATCACATGGGGCCTGGGATACATCAAGGGCACCTACGGATCGCCCTGCGGCGCCTGGGCGCACGAGCAGGCCACCGGCTGGTACTAGCCGGGACCGCAGGCAGCGGGCGCAGAGGCCCACCGGGATCCGGCCCCGCCGCGGCTAGCCCGGCAGCGTGGCGAAGGTCTCTACCTCTTCGTCGAAGATCGGCCGCAACCGGTCGAAATCCGCCGTCGGCGCGGTCACGTAAAGGGCGTACGACTGCGGCCCCGCGGACGTCTGCAGGACGAAGAGCAGATCGAGGGCCTCCTGCGGGACCCCCGCGTCGTTCCAGGTGAACTTCCACCAGGCACCGGACGTGCCCCGGATCTGCGTCGCCGCCATGCCCCGCCGCTGGTAGCCGGGGAAGTGGCGGATCGATTGCGCCTCGATGTACCGCGCTTCCCGCAGCATGTCCGGATAGGTGTGCGGGGTGAGGTCGATGAGGATGTTCGTATGCGTCGGGTTCGCCGGATCTCTCAGGTACGTCTGGAACCCGCTCGTCGACTTCACCCAGCTGGTCGGCGCGGCGATGCTGAAGCCCGCGGTCTCGTTGGCCGCGGCCGGCTGCGTGGTCGTGGTGAACCCGCTCGGCAGCGACCCGCTGGGCCGCATGTTGATCGCGTTGATGATCTGCGGGGCGTTGGCGGCGGACGGGAGCGTGGCCGTCGCCGACCCGGACGCCGTCCCCGTCCCCGTCCCCTGCGGCGACCCGGAATGATTCCGGTGCAGCAACACGACGGTGGCGGCCCCGGCCGCGGCGCCGATGATCGCCAGCGCCGCGACGGCGGCCTTCCACCCCAGGCCGGAGCGGCGGCGCCGGGGCGGCGCGTACCCGGCGCCGGACCAAGGCGGCGCCCCCGGTCCCTGGTGTGAGCCTGGTGCCTGGTGTGAGCCTGGTGCCTGGTGTGAGCCTGGTGCCTGCGGCGGCGCGGAGCCCGACCACGGTGCCGGGCCGTAGCTGGCCGGCGGCGGAAAGGCGAATCCGGAGCCTGGCGGCGGCGACGCTCCCGACCGGGGCGACGGGTCGTACCAGGAGGAAAAATCGGGCGGCGGCCCCTCCGGCTGGGCCGCGGACCCGCCCTGGGCCGGCTGCCGTGCGGTCGGGGCGGTCTGCGCCGCCGACGCCTGGATGCCGCCCGGCGGTCCGGTGCCCGCGGCAGGCTCCTTGACGCTCGTCTGCTCGGCCGAGGCGTAGTCCAGCGCGGTCTCGCCGGGCGGCGGCGTCCACGGCCGGACCGGTGCGGCCGGGGCCGGCCCGGGCGGGGCCGGCCGGGGCGACGCGGAGAGCGCGGTGGGCTCGTAGCCGGCCGCCGGGGCCGGCGTCTGGTCGGCTAGCTGCGGCAGCACGTCGGTGATCATCCGCGCGGCCGTGCTCGCGTCCGGCCGGTCCGCGGGCTCGCGGCGGAGCAGCGCGGCGATGACCGGGCCGAGCGCGCCCGCGGTGGGCGCCTCGGGCGCGTCCTCGTTGATGATGGCGGACATGGTGGTGATCGCCCCGCCGCGCTTCTCGAAGGGGCCGTGCCCCTCGACCGCCGCGTAGACGGTCGCGCCGAGCGACCACAGGTCGGAGGCGGGTGACGCGTCCTCGCCGCGGATCCGCTCGGGCGCGGTGAACCCGGGCGAGCCCATCACCATGCCGGTCTGGGTGAGCTTGGGATCGCCCTGGAAGGTGGCGATGCCGAAGTCGGTCAGCACGGCCCGGTCGTCGCTGCCGAGCAGCACGTTGCTCGGCTTGACGTCGCGGTGCATCACCCCGGCCGCGTGCGCCACGCTCAGCGCGGACAGCAGCTGCCGGGCCATCTCGGCGGCCCGCCGCGGCGACAGCGGCCCCGAGGCCGCGAGCACCTGGTCCAGGGACTGCGCGCTGACCAGCTGCATGACGATCCACGGGCGGCCCCCGTCCTCGGCCACGTCGTAGACGGTGACCACCGCCGGGTGGTTGAGCCGGGCGGCGGTCTTGGCCTCCCGCAGGGTCCGCTGGTACGCGTTGGCCCGTTCGGCGTCGCTGAGGGTGTCGGCGATCTGGACCTCCTTGACCGCCACGTCGCGGTCCAGGAGCTCATCGCGGGCCCGCCAGACGACCCCCATGGCACCGCGGCCGATCGGGGCTTGAAGACGGTAGCGCCCGGCGATAATCCGCCCGGTGTCCGCCCATGGGTGCATAGCCGGACGATACACGGTGTTGGCGGAAAGGTCTCTGGCAGCAGGCTAAGCATTGATTAAGCGTGGCTGGATTGTTCTGTTCGCTCACTCCCTGGGGCGGGTCATGGCCAGCACGTCCAGGGCGGCGTCGAGCTGCTCCATGGTGATCTGGCCCCGGTCCACGTACCCGCGCGCGATCACGACCGAACGGATCGGCTCCCCGCTCTCCAGCGCCTCGTGGGCGATCCGGGCGGCCGCCTCGTAGCCGACGTAGGAGTTCAGCGCGGTGACGATGACCGGGGACGATTCGGCCAGGCGCCGCAGGTGATCCGCGTGCGCTGTGATGCCGGACACGCAGCGGTCGGCCAGCAGCGGCAGCACGGCCGCCAGCAGCCGGGCCGACCCGAGCAGGTTGCGCGCCATCACCGGCATCATCACGTTCAGCTCGAAGTTCCCGGCGGCGCCGCCGAACGCCACCGCCGCGTCGTTCCCGATCACCTGCGTGCACACCTGGCCGGCCGCCTCGCAGATGACCGGGTTCACCTTGCCCGGCATGATCGAGGAGCCCGGCTGCAGGTCGGGGATCGAGATCTCGCCCAGCCCGGCCCGCGGCCCGGATGCCATCCAGCGCAAGTCGTTGCAGACCTTGTACAGGCTGACCGCGGTGACCCGCAGCACCCCGCTGGCCTCCACCAGCGCGTCCCGGCCGCCCGCCGCCTCGAAGTGGTTCCGCGCCTCGGTCAGCGGCAGCCCCATCGTCGAGGCCAGCCGCCCGATCACCCGCGAGGCGAACTCCGGCGGGGCGTTGAGGCCCGTCCCCACCGCGGTCCCGCCGAGCGGCAGCTCGCCGAGGCGAGGCAGTACCGCCGTCACCCGTTCGGCACCTCTGCGGACCGCCGCCGCGTACCCGCCGAACTCCTGTCCGAGGGTCACCGGCACCGCGTCCATCAGGTGCGTCCGCCCGCTCTTGACCACGGACGCGAACTCGGCCGCCTTGGCCTCGAGCGTGACGGCCAGGTGTTCGAGCGCCGGGATCAGCCCGAGCACGAGGAGCCGCACGGCGGCGAGGTGGATCGCCGAAGGGAACACGTCGTTGGACGACTGGGACGCGTTGACGTGGTCGTTCGGGTGGACCGCCCGGCCAAGCCGACGTGAAGCCAGGTGAGCGATGACCTCGTTGGCGTTCATGTTGCTCGAGGTCCCCGAGCCGGTCTGGAACACGTCGAGCGGGAACTGGCCGTCGTGCGCCCCCCGCGCCACCTCCGCCGCCGCGTCGTGAATCGCGGCGGCCGTGTCCGCCTCGAGCACGCCGAGCTCGCCGTTCACCACCGCCGCGCAGCCCTTGATCGAGGCCAGCGCGCCGATCATGTCCCGCCCGATGGGCTCGCCCGAGATCGGGAAGTTGTCCACCGCGCGCTGCGTCTGCGCCCCCCACAGCGCCTCGGCGGGCACCTCCACCGGCCCCATCGGGTCGTGTTCGACGCGGGTACCCCCAGAACTCATGGATGCGCCGATATCTGCAGCACCGGCCCGGACGGGTCGGCGAAGAAGTCGTTGCCCTTGTCGTCCACCACGATGAACGCGGGGAAGTCGCGGACCTCGATCTTCCACACCGCTTCCATGCCTAGCTCGGGGTACTCCAGGACGTCCACGCGCGTGATGCAGTCCTGGGCCAGCCGCGCGGCCGCGCCGCCGATCGAGCCGAGGTAGAACCCGCCGTGCTGCTTGCACGCGGCCGTCACGGCCGCGGAGCGGTTGCCCTTGGCCAGCATGACCAGCGAGCCGCCGGCCGCCTGGAACCGGTCCACGTAGGAATCCATCCGGCCGGCCGTGGTCGGCCCGAACGACCCGGACGCGTACCCGGCCGGCGTCTTGGCCGGCCCGGCGTAGTAGACCGGGTGATCGCGCAGGTAGGCGGGCATGGGCTCGCCCGCGTCCAGCCGCTCGGCGATCTTGGCGTGGGCGATGTCCCTGGCCACCACCAGCGGGCCGGTCAGCGACACCCGGGTCCGCACCGGGTACCTGGTCAGCTCGGCGCGGATCTCGGCCATCGGCCGGTTCAGGTCGATGGCCACCACGTCGCCGTCCTGGTCCGAAGCGTCGAGGTCCGGCAGGTACTGCGCCGGATCGGTCTCGAGCTGCTCGAGGAACACGCCGTCCCTGGTGATCTTGCCCAGGGCCTGCCGGTCGGCCGAGCACGACACCGCGATCGCGACCGGGCACGACGCCCCGTGCCGGGGCAGCCGGATGACCCGGACGTCATGGCAGAAGTACTTGCCGCCGAACTGGGCGCCGATGCCGATCCGCCGGGTGATGCCGAGCACCTGCTCCTCGAGCTCGCGGTCGCGGAAGCCGTGCCCGGCGGCCGACCCTTCAGACGGCAGGCTGTCCAGGTACTTCGCCGACGCGTACTTGGCGGTCTTCAGCGCGAACTCGGCGCTGGTCCCGCCGACCACGATGGCCAGGTGGTACGGCGGGCACGCGGCGGTGCCCAGGGAGCGGATCTTCTCCTCCAGGAAGCTGAGCATCCGCGCCGGGTTCAGCACCGCCTTGGTCTCCTGGTACAGGAAGGATTTGTTCGCCGAGCCGCCGCCCTTGGCCATGAACAGGAACTTGTACTCGTCCCCGCCGGTGGCGTAGATCTCCACCTGAGCCGGCAGGTTGCTCCCTGTGTTCTTCTCGTCCCACATGGTCAGCGGCGCCAGCTGGGAGTACCGCAGGTTCAGCGTGGTGTACGCGTCGTAGACGCCGCGTGAGATGTGCTCCTCGTCCCGCCCGTCGGTGAGCACGTGCTGGCCGCGCTTGCCCATCACGATGGCGGTGCCGGTGTCCTGGCACATGGGCAGCACCCCGCCGGCCGCGATGCACGCGTTCTTGAGCAGGTCGCGGGCCACGTACCGGTCGTTCGGGCTCGCCTGCGGGTCGTCCAGGACAGCCCGCAGCTGGCTGAGGTGGGCGGGCCGCAGCAGGTGCGCGATGTCGTGCATGGCCGCGGCGGTCAGGCCGGTGAGCACCTGCGGCTCGATCTGCAGGAAATCCCGGCCGAACGAACTGCGACTCGTCACCCCGTCACTGGTCAGCCGCCGGTAGCTGGTGCCGTCCCGGCCTAGCGGCAACAGGTCTGTGTAGGTGAATTCAGGCACGCGTCTCGCCTTCTCTTTCTTCCCGCTTCCCACCGGGCCCCGGGGTTCTAGCTTAGGCCCGTCCCGGCCGCCAGAGCCGCGAGGAATCCCTAGTCCCGGCGGCCCCCCCTGCCCCACTGATTCCGAAGGTCCCGAGCGTAAACCCGGCCGGAACCAGCGGTGACCTGGGAGGCGTTCGGCAGAAACAAACGCTCTGTCTTGCTGATCATGACTTGTACATGAATGGTCCAGCTTGTATCGTGACGCTATGCGGCGGCGCCGCGCCGCGCGGTGCCCCCGTCCGCGCGATGCATGCTAAGCACGCGGTGCCCCCGTCCGCGTCCGGCTAAGCTGCGGCGCCGCCGCCATAATCTCTTTTCGTCTTTTCGCTCTCATCTGCCGAGAATGCGCCTCTGCGGCTGCGCCCGTCGTGGCTGTGACCCCGGGGCTGTCATCTTCTTCTTCGCTTCGGCGGGCGCGAGTGCCGGCGCGGCGTAAGCCCCTCCGCCGGCGGGCCGGGCACAGATCGTGGATCGGTGTACCCGTCATGACGGGTACACCGATCCACGATCAGGAAAGCCGGGGGAGCGCAGGGCCTGGTTCATATCTTGGTGAAGTGGTGGAAGCACTCGTAGTAGGGGTCGGTGGAGTGGGCGAAGTGGGACGCTTCCGAGCGCTTCACCGCCAGGTAGGCGGTGCTGCGCAGCGGTCCGAGCAGGTCCATCAGCAGCTCGTCGGCGGCCAGTGCGTCCAGGGCCGCGTTGAGCGAGGCGGGCAGCCGGTGGGTGCCGCTCGCGGCCCGCTCGCTGTCGGTGAGGGTCGCCGGGTCGACGTTCACGGCCTCGCCCGGGTCGAGCTTGCCGCGGATGCCGTCCAGGCCCGCGTAGATGAACGCGCCGAGGGCCAGGTACGGGTTGGCGCTGGAGTCGGACGGCTTCAGTTCCAGGTTGATCGAACTGCCCGGGTCGCCGCGCAGCGGGGAGCAGATCCTGATCGCGGCTTCCCGGTTGTCCATCCCGTAGCAGGTGTACGCGCTGGCCCACATCTGCGGCGTGAGCCGGCGGTAACTGTTCACGCTGGCACAGCTCAGCGCGACCAGGGCGGGCAGGTGGGCGAGCAGGCCGCCGATGAAGTGATAGCCCACCTGGGACAGGCCGTTCCGGTCGGTGGGGTCGGCGAACGCGTTGCGCCCGCCGTCCGGTCCCAGGTCGATCAGCGAGCCGTGCAGATGGGTGCCGTTGCCGGCCTGGTCGGGGATCGGCTTGGGGGCCAGGCTGGCCCATAGGCCGTGCCGGAAGGCCACGCCGCGGACCGTCTCCCGGTATAGCACGTGGTTGTCGGCGGCCCGCAGCGCATCGGCGTGCCGGATGGAGAGCTCGTGCTGGCCGTGGCCGAGTTCGGGGTAGTAGTGCTCGACCTGGAGACCCTGCGCCTCCATCGCCGCGACGAGTTCCATGGCGAAGTCGTGCCCCTGATGGAAGCCGGTGGCGGAGTAGCACAGGCTGTCGTCGATCGGGATGAGACGGTCCGGGATGGAAGGCCCGGCGGGGGAGCTGTCGCGATGGCCGACGGTGAACTCGGGCTCGAACGCGGCCTGCATGGCGTAGCCCTCGCCGGCCAGCTCGACGATGGCTTGCTTGAGGAACGTCCGCGGGCACGCCTCCCACGGCGATCCGTCCGGCTTGACCAGGTCCGCGAGCATCGCGCCGGCCCCCGGCGCGTAGGGGAGCGTGACGAACGTCTCCGGGTCAGGAACGATCCGGACCTCGCCGACCGGGCCCATGCCGGCCACCGGCTGGAGCTGGTCCAGCATGGACATCGCCATCATTGCCACCGTGTGCCCGATGCCGCTGGTCATGCGTTCCCGCAGCCGCGCCGTGCCCGCGGCCTTCCCCCGGATGATCCCGCCATGATCGGCGTACAGGAAGCGGACCAGGCGAATCCCTTCCTGGCTGGTCCGCTCCGTCACGGTTTCAATTGCTCCGTCTGTCATGGACCATGGGTAGCACGTTCCGCCCTGTCTCGTACAGCCGATGCCAACAAGCCCTCTGACCAGGACATCCCCGGCGAGCCAAAGGGCCGCCGAACCTCCCCGCGAGCCAAAGGGCGGCGAGCGGGAGAACAGAGCGAGCGGGGAGGATAAATTGAGCCATGAGCCCACGGTCATCGCCTCGTGACTTGCGCGCGTCCGATGCGGACCGGGACCGCGTGCTGGCCTTGCTCGGCGAGGCGACGAGCGACGGCCGGCTCACCGCGGACGAGCACGCCGAACGGGTTCAGCGTGCTTTCTCGGCCCGCACGCTCGGTGAGCTCGCGGAGCTGACGGCGGACCTGGCCGTGCCGTCGGCCCAGCCGGTGCGGCTGGACGGCGGCCGGGTGATCGCCGGGATCTTCGCCCCGGCCCGCCGCGACGGCCGCTGGGTGGTGCCGGAGAACCTCACCGTGACCGCCATGTTCGGCGAGGTCGAAGTCGACTTCACCCAGGCGATACTGCAGGCCAGCCGGGTGCAGCTGTACGCGACGGTGTTCGGCGGCCGGCTCCGGCTGATCGTTCCCGAGGGGCTCTCGGTGATCGTGAGCGGGCACATGGTCCTGGGCCGCAAGCGCGGCAGCACGCCGCCGCCGGCCGGGCCGGGCGCGCCGGTGATCGAGGTGAAGGCGCTGGTGCTCGGCGGTGAGCTGACGGTGCGCACGCCACAGAAGAGCCGTCGTTTCCGGGTCCGCCGGCGGAGCCGCAGCTGACCTGGCTCAGTCGAAGTTGACGGAGGAGTAGGCGCGGAGCTTCCACAGCTGGTGCTCGCTCTTGATGCTCCGGATCGTCCCGGAGCGGGAGCGCATGACCAGGGAGTGAGTTGTCGCGTGGCCGCGCAGGTACCGCACGCCGTCGACCAGCTCACCGTCGGTGATCCCGGTGGCCGCGAAGAACACGTCGTCCGACGTGACCAGATCGTCGGTGGTGAGCACGCGATTCAGGTCGTGGCCGGCGTCGAGAGCACGGCGCCGTTCGGCGTCGTCCCGGGGCGCAAGCTTGCCGAGGATGACGCCGCCGAGGCATTTCAGCGCGCATGCGGCGATGATGCCCTCCGGCGTTCCGCCGATGCCGAGCATCAGGTCGATCCCCGTGCCCTCGCGGGCGGCCATGATGGCGCCGGCCACGTCGCCGTCGGTGATCAGGTGGATCCGGGCGCCGCTGGCGCGGACCTCGGAGATCAGGTCGGCGTGCCGGGGCCGGTCCAGGATGACCACGGTGACGTCCTGGGGTGGGCAGCCCTTGCCCTTGGCCACCGCGGCGACATTGGCGGCGGGCGGCGCGTCGATATCGACCATGCCCGCCGCCTCGGGGCCGGTGGCCAGCTTGGACATGTAGAACACGGCGGACGGGTCGTACATCGAGCCGCGGCCCGCCACCGCCAGGACCGAGATGGCGTTCGGCATGCCGTTGGCGCATAGCCGGGTGCCGTCGATCGGATCGACCGCGACGTCGCAGGCCGCGCCGGTGCCGTCGCCGACCTCCTCGCCGTTGAACAGCATCGGCGCGTGATCCTTCTCACCCTCGCCGATGACCACCACGCCGCGCATCGACACGGAGTTGATCAGCAGCCGCATCGCGTTCACGGCGGCTCCGTCAGCCCCGTTCTTGTCCCCCCGGCCCACCCACCGGGCGGCGGCCATCGACGCGGCCTCGGTCACCCGGGCCAGCTCGAGGGCCAGGTTACGGTCCGGGGCCTGGCTGGCTGGCGCGTGGGCTTGCTGCTCCGCGGTCATAGTTGGTGTCCTTCCGCTGGCCCCTCGTGGTGGCGTGTGCTGATCTTATGCAGCTACCCCGAAGCGCTCCGTGTCTACCCCGCAAGCCGGGCTAGCCTGGGTTGTTGTGAACAGGGTGCTGCGGGGCGGGGTTTCCGCGCTGGGTTGCCTGCTGGCCGCCGCGGTCGTCGTGGTGGCGATCCCGGCACCGCACGCCGCCGAACCCGTCACCATCAGCTATCACGGCGACCTGGTCAAACTGGCCCGGCTGGCGCCCTACCCGGCGGTGGCCCCGGCCGGCCTGCCGGCATCCTGGCAGCCGGTCAGTTCCGGCCTGACCGTGGGCGGCGCTAACGGCGCGGGCACGGTCACCTGGCAGCTCGGCTACATGACCCCGGGCGGCTCGCTGGCCTCGCTCGAGGAGACCAACGCCGGCGCCGGGGCGTTCGTCCGGCGGATGACCAACGACGGCACGGCCCTGACGCTGTCCCAGCTGGTACCGTCCCAGCTGGCACCGGCCCGCCTGGACGGGCAGGCCTGGAATCTCAGCGCCACCCCGGCCCGGGGGCAGCGGTCGATGTACGTCACCAGCCCGGCGGGCTTCACCGTCGTTATCACGGGCAACGCCACCTGGGCCGAGCTGCGTGAGCTCGCCGCCTCACTGCGCCCGCTCGCGGCTTGAACTCGGGCTATCCGCTTGGCTGCGCTGCTCGGGAACTCGGGCGCCGGCGGGCGGTGCGACCTCATCGGGCGTTCGCGGGGTCCTGCGGGGTGGCTCAGCCTCCGGCTCGCGGTCGTGGAAGGTCACCTCGATGTGCTGCTCGGGGCGCCGCTGGTTCTGCAGCGCCTGCAGCGCCATGCTGGCCCGGTCGGCCTCGGTCAGCGGCGGCTGGACGATGGTTCGCGGCCAGAGCCGCCGCGCCAGCACCACGTTGATCTCGGCGCAGTATACGGTGACCTCCACCGCGAGGTAAATCCAGGCCAGCAGACCGAGCACGGTGGCGAACACGCCGTAGACCGAGTCGCTGTGCAGGAAGTGGTGCACCAGCCAGGTGCCGAGGACCTGCAGCACCGTCCACAGGATGCCGCCGGTGATAGCCCCGGGCAGCAGGTTGCGGGTCGGCACGCCCTTCGGCGTCAGCGCGCGGAACGCGCCGAGGTACATGCCCGCGCTGAAGGCCGCGGTTACCACCTCGATCAGGAGCTCGAACCAGAGTCCCTTGTGGTACAGGTAGGTGGTGCGGCTGGATAGGGCGGTTGTGACGATCACGCCGGCGCCGAGCAGGCCGAGGAACAGCACCGCCCGCCCGAGCCGCTGGACGAAGCCGGGCCTTGCCGGCCCGGGCAGGTTCCACACCTGTTCCATCGTGAACAGCCCGGCCTGAGCCAGGCCGGTAGCGCCGTAGACCAGGACGATGAGGCCCACGATCAGCCCGATCTTGCTCGAGCGCTGCAGCGTGTGCACGTTGCCGGTGAGCGTGTGGCCGAGCAGCGGGACCTGGTTGGCCACGGCGTTCAGCACGTCGGCGCGGATCGCCGGGTGGCCCGCCACGACCAGGCCGAGGATCGTCACCAGCACCAGCAGAAGCGGGAACACGGAGACGAAGGCGGAATACGCCAGGTTGGACGCCAGGGCCCCGCCATTGTCGTCACCGTACTTTTTCACCACCCCGAAGACGAACGCCGTGGGCGTGTACCGCTGCTGCGTGGCGTCTACTTTCCTGATCGCCTTCTCGATTGGGTTCATCGCGCCCACCTCACCGTGCCTGGTAGTACGCGTCCCCAACAAGAGGGAAGGCAAACCCACTCGCCCTCAGGGCGTGGGCAGGTCAGAAAGGCGCAGCGTCCCCGGCTTCGGCCTGCCCGGGGCCGTCGTCGCGGGTGGCCATGGCCGCGGCGAGCCTGGCCCGCGCGCCGTCCAGCCACTCGCCGCACACCGTGGCCAGCCTTTCGCCGCGTTCCCACAGCTCGAGCGACTGCTCCAGGGTCAGGCCGCCGGCCTCGAGGCGCTTGACCACCGCGGCCAGCTTGTCCCTGGCCTGTTCGTAGGTGAGCGTCTCCCGGGGGATCCCGCCCGCCCCCTTCGGAACCGCGTCCGCGCCGTCTGTCACGATCCCAACCCTATCCGTCGCCACCCGCGCCGGCTGACGCCGTATCGCTCGCCAGCACGGTGAGCTGGTCTTCCGCGAACCGGACGGTCAGCGTCTCGCCCGGCTTCACCTCGGCCGCGCTGCGGACCACGCCGTCGTTGCGGTGCTGCACGACCGCGTAACCGCGGCGCAGCGTGGACGCGGGCGACAGGGCGAGCAGGCGGGCCCGGGTGTGGGCCACGTCGTCGCTGGCCCGGGCCAGGCTGGCGGTCAGCGACATCCTGGCCCGCTGCAGCAGCGCGTCCACCCGCTCGGCCTGGCGCTCGATCTCCCGCACCGGGTCGGCCAGCGCGGGCCTGGACCTGATCCCGTCCAGCCACGCCGTCTCGCGGTCGAGCCAGCCGGTGACGCACCGGCGGGCCCGGTCGCGCAGCTGGGCGACGAGAGCGGCCTGCTCGGCGACGTCGGGGACCACCCGCTTGGCCGCGTCGGTCGGCGTGGACGCGCGCACGTCGGCCACGTAGTCGAGCAGCGGCGTGTCCTGCTCGTGCCCGATCGCGCTCACCACCGGCGTCCGGCACGCCGCCACCGCCCGGACCAGCGCCTCGTCGGAGAACGGGAGCAGGTCCTCGAGCGAGCCGCCGCCCCGGGCGATCACGATCACGTCCACCTCGGGGTCCTGGTCGAGGCGCCGCAGCGCGTCGATGATCTCCTCGGCCGCGTACGCTCCCTGCACCGCTGTCTGCTCGACGCGGAACCGGACGGCCGGCCAGCGCCGCCCGGCGTTCTGCTGGACGTCGCGCTGCGCCGCGGAGTCGCGTCCGCATATCAGGCCGATGACGCCGGGGAGGAAGGGAATCGCCCGCTTTCGTTCGGGAGAAAAAAGCCCCTCCGAGGCCAGCTGACGGCGCAGCCGGTCCAGCCGGGCGAGCAGCTCGCCCACGCCGACGGCGCGGATCTCCAGCGCGGCGAGGGCGAACGAGCCCCGGTTGGCGTTGAAGTCCGGCCGGGCCAGGATGACCACCCTGGCCCCGTCGGCGGGCGGCGGCTCGGCCGCGGCGAACACCTGCCGCGAGCAGATGACCCGCACGGACACGGCCGCGACCGGGTCGCGCAGGGTCAGGAACACCGCGCCGCCGCGCACGGCGAGCTCGGCGATCTGCCCTTCTACCCAGACCCGGCCAAGCCGGCTGATCCACCCGCCGACCAGTTGCAGCACCGTGCGGACGGGAACCGGCGCATCAGCCGACGTGTCCAGCGGCACTAAGCCTCTGCCTCCAGCTTGGCGATCCGGCGCTCGAACATGGCCACCACATCGGCGCGGGCGGCGTGCGCCCGCTCGTACTCCGCAAGCTGCCTGACCTGCGCGACGTCGAGATTGCGCAGCCGCGCGCGCAGCGACGCCACGGACAGCTCGTCGTAGCTGGGCAGCGGCGGCGCGGCCGCCACCGCACCGGCCGCCGGCTCGGTCACGCTGGCCGGCTCGGGAGCGGCGGCCGGCTCGGGAGCGGCGGCCGGCTCGGGAGCGGCGGCCGCGGCCGCGCCGAGCGGGGAGCTGCCAGCCTCGTCGCCGAGCAGCCGGACGTTGCCGGTCTTGTCGAAATCCCTGGTGCTCTGCCGCTTGGGCGGCTTCGGCGGCGCCTCGGCCGCGGGCTCCGCCGCAGCCGCCTTGGCCGCCGTCCGCCGGGCCGCAGCCGGCTTGGCCGGAGCCGCCTTGGCCGTGGCGGGCTTGGCGGCGGCGGGCTCGGCGGCGGTTCGCCTGGCCGTGGCCGGCTTGGCGGCAGCCGGAGTGGCGGCAGCTGGCGTGGCGGCGACCGCCTCCGCCGCGGCCGGCTGGCCGGCCGCCACCGTCTCCTCGCCAGGGACCGTCTCCCCAACGGGGATCACCGCCTCGGCCGGGGCGGGGGCAGCCGGGGCCGGAGCGGCTTCGGCCGGGGCCGGGGCAGCCGGGGCCGGAGCGGCTTCGGCCGGGGCCGGGGCAGCCGGGGCCGGAGCGGCCGCGGCAGGCTCCGTCGCCGTCGGCTCGGCCGGGGCCGTCGCCGTCTCGGCGCGCTGACCGGCCGGGTCGGTGACGGGCGCGTCAGTGACCGTTTCTGACGCTTCCGGGGTCCGTGCCCGCGGGACATCGGAGTCCGCGGGGGTCTTGTGCCTGAGCTTGTCGGTTATCAGCAGCAACTGGCCGATGCCGGCGAAGACGCCGCGCAGAGCTTGGGCCGGCGCTTCCTTGATGCGTTCGCTGACCTGCGGAACGCGCATGTCACACTCTCCCTCGAGGACGGGATATCACTTGGCGCCCGGGCAGGTTCCCAGCTTCTGCCGACGCCGTGCATCGCTGATAGTTCGGCGCGTGGTCCCTGACGGGATATCTTCGCGCCTTCGCCTGTGTGCCGCAATACCTGCACCGTGGCGAGGGGGTACGCCTGCCTTGTTCCAGGACAAACTCGCCTACCATGGAGTCATGTCTTCGAGCCAGCGACGGGTCCTGCTCGCCAAGCCTCGCGGCTACTGCGCCGGGGTTGACCGGGCTGTGCAAGCAGTCGAGATGGCACTGGAGAAGTTCGGACCCCCGGTCTACGTCCGCAGGCAGATCGTACACAACACGTACGTCGTCAGCACGCTGGAGGAGCGCGGCGCCGTTTTCGTGACGGAGGTGGACGAGGTGCCGCCCGGCGCGGTCGTGGTGTTCTCCGCGCACGGCATCGCCCCCGGGGTCCGTCTCGACGCCGAACGGCGTGGGCTGCACGCCATCGACGCGACCTGCCCGCTGGTCACCAAGGTGCACAACGAGGCGCGGCGCTTCGCGGCCAGGGATTACGACATCTTGCTGGTCGGCCACGAGGGGCACGAAGAGGTGGTGGGGACGGCCGGTGAGGCCCCGTCCCGGGTACGCCTGGTAGACGGCGCCGACGGCGCCGCCGACGTCGAGGTCAGGGACCCGTCGAAGGTGGTGTGGCTGTCGCAGACCACGCTGTCGGTGGACGAGACCGAGCAGACCGTCAACGCCCTGCGCGAGCGTTTCCCGGCCCTGCTGGACCCGCCGAGCGACGACATCTGCTACGCGACGCAGAACCGGCAGGCCGCGGTCAAGGTCATCGCCACCCAGGCCGACCTGGTGATCGTGGTCGGCTCGCCGAACTCCTCGAACTCGGTCCGGCTGGTCGAGGTGGCCAAGGACTACGGCGCCCCGGCCGCTTACCTGGTCGACGACGCCGGCGAGCTCGACGAGCGCTGGCTGGACGGCGTGACCACGGTCGGCGTGACCAGCGGGGCCTCGGTGCCGGAGGAACTGGTGAGCGCGGTGCTCGACACGCTCGCCGGGCACGGGTTCGGCAGCGTGGAGGAAGTCGAGGCGGTAGAGGAGCACATGACGTTCGCGCTCCCGCGCGAGCTGCGCCCCGCCGGAGCCGCCGGCCCCGGCCGGAGCGGCTAGCGCCGCCGGGCCCACGGGTCACGCCCCGACCGGGACGGCATGAGGTCCCTCAGCGCCTCGCGCATGGTGCCGGGCCACCGCAACTCCGGCCGGTAGCCGCGGCCGAGCGCGATCGCCACGGTGAGCACCGTGCCGGTGAACAGCCAGGGAGCCGAGCTGCCCAGCGTGACCAGGATCCTTTCCGCGGCCGAGAACGTGTCGGGCGCGGTGAGGATCTGGGCCAGCACGGTCCCGGCGAAGAAGGCCAGCGGCGGGCACACCACCACACCGCGCAGCCCGCTGACCCGGGTGTAGCAGGCGACCAGGCCGCAGGTCATGACGAACATCACATCGGCGACCGCGCTCCAGCCGGTCCAGGCCATGATCAGCAGGCCGGAGAAGCAGGTCGCGAACAGCGCGACGACCGCGCCGCGCCCGGTCAGCGTGACCGGCCGCGCCGCGCGCCGGCCCGCCGGTCCCTGCGTCCGTGCTTGCTGGGCCGGGGCCCGGGTCTGCGTCATCGAGCGGCACGCACCAGGCTGACCTCAGCCGGGTCGAGTTCCGCCGGGCCGAGATCCGCTGGGCCGAGATCGGCTGATTCGAGCGGGGCGGGCTCGTCGGCGATGAGTTCGGGGGCGGACAGCGCCCTGGGCGTTTCCTCCACCGGGGCCGGCGCGGTGAGCTCCCCGTCGACGAGGCCGAGTTCGCTGAGCCGCCTGGCGCTGGGCAGCACCCGGCTCTCCAGCGAGCCGACGGCCTGGTTGTAGGTCGACACCGCCTTGGCCAGCGCCCGGCCCAGCCGGTCCACGTGGCCGCCGAGGCCCGCGATCCGCTCGTAGAGCTGCCGGCCGAGGTCGAACACGGCGCGGGCGTTCTCGGCCAGCGCCGCCTGCTGCCAGGCGTACTGCGCGGTGCGCAGCATCGTGACCAGCGTGGTGGGCGTGGCGATGTGCACCCGGCGGCTGAGCGCGTACTCCAGCAGCCCGGGATCCCGTTCCAGCGCCGGGGCCAGGAAGGCCTCGCCCGGGATGAACAGGATCACGAACTCCGGCGACGGGCTCAGCGCGGTCCAGTAGGCCTTGGCCGCGAGCCGGTCCACGTGCTCGCGGACGTGCCGCGCGTGCGCGTCCATCCGTGCCGCGCGCACATTGGCGTCGTCGGATTCGGCGGCCTCCAGGTACGCGGCCAGCGAGACCTTGGAGTCCACCACGATGTTCTTGCCGCCCGCCAGGCGCACCACCATGTCCGGGCGCACCGCGCCGTCCGGCGTGGCCACGGCGACCTGCTCGTCGAAGTCGCAGCGGGCGCTCATCCCGGCCAGCTCCACCACCCGGCGCAGCTGCAGCTCACCCCAGCGGCCCCGGGCCTCCGGCCGCCGCAGCGCGGTGACCAGCGCCTGCGTCTGCGCCCGCAGCTGGTCCGAGCTCTGCCGCGCGATGCTGACCTGCTCGGCCAGCGCGGCGTGCGACCTGGCCCGGTCCGCGTCGGATTCCCGCAGCTGCTCCTCGACCCGGGCCAGGGTTTCCCGCAGCGGCCCGACGAGGTGCTCGACCGCCGCGCGGCGGATCTCCAGCTCGCCCGCCGCGTGCGCGTTCGCTGCCCGCAGCCGTCCCTCGGCGACCTCGAGGAACCGCGCGGTGCTCGCGTCCAGCGCCTGCGCGGACAGCGCCTGGAACCGCTCCGCGAGCTGGCCCTCGACGAGCGCGGCCCGCTCGGCCGCGCCGCGCTCGATCATCCTGGCTCTTTCCTCGGCGCCCCGGGCTCGCTCGTCCGCGGCGCGGGCGCGCCCGGACAGGTCCGCGGCGGCGGCGGCGAGCCGGCCGCGGGCGAACAGGTATCCGATCGCTGCCCCGATGACGATCCCGAGCAGCAGTCCGGCGAGCAACAAGACCGCACCCATATGCAGCGATGATCTCACCGTAGGTGGCGAACCCGGTGGCGACACGCCCGCCGGGGCTGAAACCGCGGCCGCAAAGGCGACAGAATGGGCGATATGAGCGTCGAGGTCGCGGCGAGCGGGCAGCCGCTCATCGCTCTGCGTGATGTGAGCCAGCAGGTCCGGACCGGGGAGCTGATCCTGCGCGGGATCTCGCTCAGCATCGGCCGCGGCCAGCTGGTGGCAATCATCGGGGGCAGCGGGACGGGCAAGACCACGCTGCTCGACACCATGTGCGGGCTCCGGCCGCCCGCGGCGGGCGAGGTGCGCCGCGACGAGGAGCAGGGCAGCCACGGGTACGTCCCGCAGGACGACATCATCCACCTGACCCTGCCGCTGCGCCGCACCCTGCGCTACACCGCCGGGCTGCGGCTGCCCGCGGTCACGCCCCCGGATCAGGCCGAACACGCGGTGGCAGAAGTGCTCACGGTCCTCGAGCTCGCCGACCGGGCCAGCCTGCCGGTCGGCTCGCTGTCCGGCGGCCAGCGCAAGCGCGCCAGCATCGCCGCCGAACTGCTGACCAGGCCCGGCGTCTTCTTCCTCGACGAGCCGACGTCCGGCCTCGACCCGGCCCGCGGCGCGGAGCTGATGCGCACGTTGCGGCAGCTGGCCGCCGCGGGCACCACGGTGGTGCTCACCACGCACAACCCGCTGGACGCGGCGCGCTGCGACCGGGTCGCCGTCCTGGCCGACCACGGGTACCTGGCTTTCTTCGGGCCCCCGGAGCAGGCCTGCGACTACTTCGGCACCGGCAGCATCGCGGAGATCTACGAGCGGCTGGCCGGACCGGACACGGCCGAAGCCTGGGGCCGCAGGTTCGCCGAATACGCCCAGGCCCAGGCGCAGGCCCCAGCCCAGGCGCAGGCCCCAGCCCAGGCGCAGCCCCGTACCCGGGCTCAGCCTCAGGCCCAGTCAGAGCCCCAGTCAGAGCCCCAGCCCGCATCCCAGGCCCCGCCGCGCCCGGGCCCCGCCGCGCCCGCGGACCGGCTGCGCGGCATCGGCAGCGTCCGCCAGTGGCTGCTGCTGACCAGGCGGAACGCCGAGATCCTGGCCCGCAGCCGGCTGACCCTGGCCATCCTGGCGGGCTCGCCGGTCATGGTGCTGGCCATGTTCGTGGTGCTGTTCAAGCCGCACGCGTTCGGGCCGGGGGTGCCGAGCCCCGAAGCCACCGTGATGATCTTGTTCTGGGTGGCGTTCGGCGGCTTCTTCTTCGGCCTGACCTACGGGCTGCTGCAGATCTGCACCGAGTTCGCCGTGCTCCGGCGGGAGCGGTTCGCCGGCCTGCGCGCGGGTCCCTACGTGCTGGCCAAGGTGGCCGTGCTGCTGCCGCTGCTCGCGCTGGTGGACGCGGCGTTCCTGGTGGTGCTGCGGGCGCTCGGCCGGCTGCCCGGGGCCGGCGATTACGGCGCGGTGTTCGGCATCCTGGTGCTGTCCTCGGCGGCGGCGCTCGGCCTCGGCCTGCTCATCTCGGCGGCCGTGTCCGAGCCGGCCCAGGCCACGATCGCCATGCCGATGGTGTGCTTCCCGCAGGTGCTGTTCGTCGGCGCGATCTTGCCGGTGCCGGTGATGGCCGTGGCGGGCCGGTGGATCAGCTACGCGATGTCGAACCGGTGGGCGTTCGAGGGGCTCGGCCACAGCTTCGGCGTGGACCGGCTGTGGGCCGGCGGCGGCTCGCCGCTCGGCCCGCCGCTGCTCGCCTCGTACGGGAGCACGTTCTCCCACCCGGTGGCGGCGGACGCGGCCATCCTGGCCGGGTTCACGGTCGTGTTCCTCGCCGCCACCTGCGCCGTGATCGTCCGCAAGACCCGCTCAGCAGCGCAACCGGGGGGCAAGGCCGTCAGCTGACGGCGCGGCGTCGCGGTAGGTCCGTTCGGCGAAATCAAGGAAGCGGTCCAGGTCGCTCAGATCGGACGCCAGCCCGAGCGAGACCCGGACGGCGCCGCCGCTGGGCAGGCCGATCAGCTCCAGGTAGTCGTCCACGGTCTGCAGGCCGCGCCGCAGGAAGGCGCCCCACCAGGGGCCGCGCACGTCGCGCCGGCTCAGGCCGAACGCCCACTCGCCCGCGCCCGGGTTGCAGAAGCAGCCGGTCCGCACCGAGATGCCCGCCGCGCTGGTGTCCCGGGCCACGGCGCGCTCGTCCACCACGGCGCCGCGGGGATCGAGGAAGTTGAACGCGATCGTGCCGCCGCGCGCCCGGCCGTCCCGCGGGCCGTACAGCCGCACCAGCGGCGCGCCATCGGCGTGCTTCAGGCCGGCCAGGCAGTCGAGCAGCCAGCCGGTCAGGTAGCCGACCCGGCGGTGGATCAGGTCGATGCCGATGTCGCTGATCCAGGCCAGGCCGGTGGTGACGTCGGGGATGGACAGGAAGTTGAGCGTGCCGTCCTCGAACGCGCCCTCGTCGTCGAGCAGCCGGTGCCAGCCGCCCTGCACGCTCACGCCCCAGATCGTGCCGCCGGAGAACCACGGGCGGCGCAGCCGGGCCAGCGCGTCCCGCTGGGCCAGCAGGCAGCCGACGCCCGTCGGATAGCCGAACATCTTGTAGAAGCTCACCGCCACGAACTCGGGCTTGACCGCGCCCAGGTCGAGCCGGCTGGCCGGGACGAACGCGGCCGCGTCGAGCAGCACGTCGTAGCCGGCCGCCTGAGCCCGGCCGACCCAGCCGAGCGGGTGCTGGACGCCGCTGAAGTTGCTCTGCGCCGGGTAGGCGAACAGCCCGCGCCGCCGGCCGCCGCGCCCCAGGGCGGCGGTGACGTCCTCCTCGGCGATCCGCAGGTCCGCCGGGGACAGCCGGATGTACCTGGTCGCGGCGCCGCGGGCGCGGGCGAATTCGCGGATGCCGTTCACCGAATTGTGGTTATCCGCGGTGAGCACCAGGCGAGACGCGGGCCGGAACGGATAGGCCTCGCCGACTAGGCGGCACGCGCCGGTGGCGTTCGGCGTGAAGATGACCGCGTATTCGCCGGCCGAAGCGTTGAAATAGCCGAGCACCGCCGCCCGGGCCTGCTCGATGAGCCGGGTGGACGCGCTGGAGGTGGGGTTCTCCGAGTGCGGGTTGCCGAAACACCCGCCGCACAGCCGCCGTGCGTGCGCCCGCAGCTGCGCGTCCGCGGCCAGCCCGGCCCCGGTGTAATCGAGATAGGTGTGACTGCCCGCGTCCAGGTAGGAGTATTCGGTGGCGCGCAGCTCATCCAGCCGCGAGGTGGTCGCGTAATCCGGATAGGCGGCGCGAAAGTCCGACATATCCCTTACGATAACCCGCGCCTTTAACGGCAAATTGAGCCGTCCCGCGCCGGCCGGCCGCCGTGGCCACCCGGCCGGCCGCCGCCCAGCTGGCCTTTTACCGGGCCGAACGGTCCTCGGTGGCCGCCCTGGCGCCGCGGCATGGACAATGGGGCGATGGCACAGCTGCCCGAATCTGCCCCCGCGCCGGCCCCGGGCCCGGACTCCACGGCGGCCCTGCTGGCCGGGTACCTGCACGCGGCGGGCGTGCGGCACGTGTTCGGCTATCCCGGCGAGTCCGTCATCGACTTCATGGAGGCGGCCCGCCACCGGGGCATCGAGGTCGTGTCGGCGGTGCGAGAGGGCACGGCCGCCTTCATGGCCGAGGCGGCGGCGATGGTGACCGGGCGGCCCGGGGTCTGCCTGTCCACCCTGGGCCCGGGGTCGACGGCGGTGCTGAACGGCGTGGCCTCGGCGACCCTGGACCGGGTGCCGGTGCTCGCCGTCTCCGGCCAGATCGAGAGTTCCCGCGAGCAGTTCTTCACCCACCAGGTGGTCGACCACGGCCGGATGTTCGCGCCGGTCAGCAAGCTGGCGCTGCGCCTGGATCCGGCCTCGGCGGACACCGTGATCCGCAAGGCGCTGCGGACCGCCGTGGCCGAGCGCCCCGGCGCGGTCCACCTGACCGTGACCGCCGATGCCTGGTCCGCCGCCCCGGGCTCCGCCGCCCCGGGCCGCGGCGGCCAGATCAGCCTGCCCCCGCTGGCCGCGGCGGCCGGGTCCGTCGACGTGTACTCTGCCGACCGCCGGGACGGCGACCCGGTGCGGACGCTGGGCGCCGCGCGCCGCCCGGTGATCCTGGCGGGCATCGCCGCGCTGCGCTGCGCCGCGGGCGCCGAGCTGGTGCGGCTGGCCGAGCTGGCCGGGATCCCGGTGGTGGTCTCGCCGATGGCCAAGGGAGTGTTCCCCGAGGACCACCCGTACTTCGCCGGGGTCCTCGACATGGCCGGGTACCGCGTCGTCTGGGACCTGCTGGCCGGGGCCGACCTGATCGTGGCCGCGGGCTTCGACCCGGTGGAGCTGATCAGCCCGTGGTCGGTCGCCACCCCGGTGCTGCACCTGGACACCACCCCGAACACCGATCAGGTCTACGCCAGCGCGCACGAGCTAGTCGGCCACGTCGCGGCCATCCTCGGCTGGCTGCGCGCGCAGTGGTCGGGCCAGCCCCGGTGGTCCGAGGCCGAGGTGGCGGCGCACCGCGCCCGGCTGCGCGCGGCCTGGCTGGCCGGGCGTATCGAGGGCCGGCTCAACCCGTCCGACGTGGTGGCGATCGCCCGGGAGGCGGCCCCGCCCGAGGCGATCGTGACCACCGACGTCGGCTCGCACAAGATCATGGCGGGGCAGGTGTGGCAGGCAGGTGCGCCGCGTTCGGTGCTGATCCCCAACGGCCTGTCCGCGATGGGGTTCGGCGTGCCCGCGGCGATCGCGGCGAAGCTCACCCGGCCGGACCGGCCGGTGATCGCCCTGGTCGGCGACGGCGGGTTCGCGATGGCGGCCACCGAGATGCGGATCGCCTCGGCCCTGGGCCTGCCGGTCACCGTGGTGGTGTTCGCCGACGGCAGCCTGAACCGGATCGAGCTGCGGCAACAGCTGATGGGCTACCCGCCGACCGGCACCCGGATGGACGGGATGGACCTGGTCGCGCTGGCCGAGGCGATGGACTGCGACGGCGTGCGGGCGGACAGCCCGGCGGCCCTGGAGAAGGCGCTGGCCGGCTTCGGCGCCAGATCGCGCCCGCTGATCGTGGCGGCGCACGTCGACCCGGCCCAGTACGAGGCGCAGTTCTAACCGCGCCGCCCCGCCACCCCCAGCCCAGCCTCGCCCAGCCCTGCCCGGCCTCGCCCAGCCTCGCCGGCCGACCCGGCTGCCCCGGCCGACTCAGCTGCCCAGCCGAAGTAAACCGCCCCGGCTGCCCCAGTCGAG
>WNGG01001187.1_pt1 | contig 38759 bp, 38 predicted proteins | sample 5400661 | NCBI WGS metagenome assembly WNGG01 (sample SAMN13153372, study PRJNA577476) | soil metagenome | isolation source: 100 cm soil or saprolite under Garry oak tree replicate 1 | place: USA:California | collected 2016-06-15
CGGGGTGCGCAGCAGCCGGACCGAGGGCCCGAGTTCGGCGCCGTCGGCGTCGCGGTCGATCCAGCGGTCCCCCACGTACACGGCCCAGTGGTCGTGGATCCGCGCCGCCGGGAACAGCGCGGCGTTGACCGTGTGATCGGGATGATGATGGCTGAACACCACGTCGGTCACGTCCCCGGCCTGCGGCCCGTGCGCTGCCAGCGCGGCCAGCAGATCGTCACGGGAGGCGACCATCCCGGGGTCGACGACGATCACCGCGTCGCCGTCCAGGATCAGCGTGACCGTCCCGGCCACCCGGCCGTCGTCACCGTCCCGGCCGACATACCCCTCGTGCAGCACGAACACCGACGCGGACCCGCCCGGAGCAATCTTCACATCAGCCACAGAGCCGACCCTACAGATAGGTGATCAAGCTGGCCAGGCAGCGGGCGCCCAAGTCGAGCCCTTGGGCGCGGCGGCTGGTGCTGGCGGCGGGACGGTTACGCGGGGCGGCTGGCGGGTTTACGGGAGGGGGAAGGGGAGGGTGATGCCGTCTAGGGCGTGGGCGCAGAGGTCGTCTTCGCGGTCGGCGGGGAGGGCGGCGATGATCGTGGCGACCAGGTCGCGCAGGCGCTTGATGTTGGCCGCGAAGACCTCGAAGACTTCGGCCTGGGTGACGCCCTCGCCTTCGTCGAGGCCGGCGTCCAGATCGGTGACCAGCGCCAGCGGGGTGTAGCAGAGGGCCAGCTCGCGGGCCAGGACCGCTTCCGGGTGACCGGTCATGCCGACCAGCGTCCAGCCCTGGGCGGCGAACCACTGCGACTCGGCGCGGCTGGAGAAGCGCGGGCCCTCGATGACGACCAGCGTGCCCGAGCTGGCCAGGTCCCAGCCGTGCTCCTGCGCGGTCGCGATGGCGGCACCGCGGACCGACGGGCAGTACGGGTCGGCGAACGGCACGTGACAGGCGCCCTCGTCGTAGTAGGTCTGGTCGCGCGTCGTGGTCCGGTCCACGAGCTGGTCGGGGATGACCAGCGTGCCCGGGCCGTAGGAAGGAGTCAGCGAGCCGACCGCGGTCGGGGCGAGCACCCGCCGGGCGCCGACCGAGCGCAGCGCCCACATGTTGGCGCGGTACGGGATCTTGTGCGGCGGGAACCGGTGGTCACGGCCGTGCCGGGGCAGGAAGGCCACCCGGCGGCCGGCCACCTCGCCGACCGTCACCGGGTCGCTCGGCGGCCCGAACGGCGTGCCGACCTTGATCTCTTCGGCGTCTTCGAGGAATTCGTAAAAGCCGGAACCGCCGACAACCGCGATACTCGCCAGGTCCGCCACCGCTCAGGCGACCTTCTCGCTCGCGGAAGAGGACTTGGCCGGCTCGGCCTTCGCGGCGGCCGTCTTGTCGGCGGAGCCGTTGCTGCCGCTGGCGGCCGAGGCACCGGCCGCGGCCGGGGACGACTCGCCCGACGGCTTGTCCTTGGCCGCCGGGGCCGCGGCGCTGGCGCCGTTGCGGCTGTCCGTGCGGTAGAAGCCCGAGCCCTTGAAGACGATCCCCACCGGGGAGAACACCTTCCTGAGCCTGCCGCCGCAGGCCGCGCACACGGTCAGCGGCTCGTCGGTGAACTTCTGCAGCGCCTCGACCGGCTCGCCGCAGCCGGTGCAGGTGTACTGGTATGTGGGCACGGACCCTCCTTGACGCGGGCCTCAGATTAGCACTCGGGACCTCCGACTGCTAATCATACCCAACCGCGGCGGCGGCCCCGGGATTCCGCACGGGGTCCGGCAAGGGGGGCCTGGGGGGATGGGTCCCCCCAGGCGCGGGGGTTCCGGGGGGTCGTCCCCCCGGGCTAACACTTCCCCCCCGGCCAACACCGTGATCCCGGCCAGCGGGCTGACCGCCGCCCGCACCGGCACGTCATGGCGGTCGGCGGGCACGTGATCGATGAGCTCGTCGTCGTAGACCAGCGCGATCAGCGGGACCAGCGGGCCGACCCGGGCCAGCGCGCGGTCGTAGCTGCCGCCGCCCCGGCCGAGCCGGTTCCCGGCCCGGTCGACCGCCAGCGCGGGCACCAGCACCGCGTCGGCCCTGGCCACCGCGTCGACGCCGCGCGGCGGCTCGCCCGGCTCGCGCAGCCCGCGCGGCCCTGGCACCAGCGAGTCCGGCCCCTCGTAGGAGGCCCAGTCCAGGTCCCCGCCGGGCCGCAGCACCGGCAGCAGCACGTAGCTGCCGCGTTTCCACAGCGCGTACACCAGCCCGCGGGTATCGGGTTCGGCGCCCACCGAGTAGTAGGCCGCGATCGTCCCGGCCATCTGCACCTCGGGCCGCTCGAGCAGGGCGTCCCTGATCGCCCGGCCGGCCTCGGTCCGCTGCCCGGCGGACAGCCGCGCCCTGGCCGCGAGCAGCCGCGCCCGCAGGGCGGCCTTCTCCTCTTTTATCCCGGCCACGTCCCTCACCGTACTGCCCGAGGCCAGGATCACCCTGGGAAGTTCGCTAGTGTTCTGGCATGGCTGATACCGCCGCCACAGTGCCCATGCCCGGCAAGAACGTGACCAAGGCCGTCATCCCCGCCGCCGGCCTGGGTACCCGGTTCCTGCCCGCGACCAAGGCCACGCCCAAGGAGATGCTGCCGGTGGTCGACAAGCCGGCCATCCAGTACGTCGTGGAGGAGGCCGTCGCGGCCGGCCTGGACGACGTGCTGATGATCACCGGGCGGAGCAAGCGCTCCATCGAGGACCACTTCGACCGGGCCTACGAGCTGGAAGAGGCGCTGGCCGCCAAGGAGGACACCGAGCGGCTCGCCCAGGTGCGCGAGTCCAGCGAGCTCGCCACCGTGCACTACGTGCGCCAGGGCGACCCGAAGGGGCTCGGCCATGCCGTCCTGTGCGCCGCCCAGCACGTCGGCGCCGAGCCGTTCGCGGTGCTGCTCGGCGACGACATCATCGACAGCCGTGACCCGCTGCTGACCCGGATGATCGGGGTGCGCCAGCGCCACGGCGGCAGCGTGGTGGCGCTGATGGAAGTGGACCCGGAGCAGGTCTCGCAGTACGGCTGCGCGGCGATCTCGCCGACCGCCGAGGAGGACGTGGTCACGGTCACGGACCTGGTGGAGAAGCCGGTGCCCGGCTCGGCGCCCAGCAACTGGATCCTGATCGGCCGCTACGTCTGCGACCCCACCGTGTTCGACGTGCTGCGCGACACCCCGCCCGGGCGCGGCGGCGAGATCCAGCTCACCGACGCGCTGCTGACGCTGGCCAAGCGCGGCCCGGCCGAGGGCGGCGGCGTGCACGGCGTGCTGTTCCACGGCCGCCGCTACGACACCGGCAACAAGCTGGACTACCTGCGCACCCTGGTCCAGTTCGCCTGCGAGCGCTCCGACCTGGCCGAGGAGATCGTGCCCTGGCTGCGCAAGTACCTGGACAGCCTCCAGTGAGCCATGCTCATGCCGGCGACCGCGACCTGACGTCCGTCGCGGATCACCTGGCCGAGATCTTGCGGACCATCCGCCCGCTGGAGCCCACCGAGCTCAGCCTGGGCGACGTCTACGGCCTGGTGCTGGCCGAGGACGTGTCGGCCGCCACCCCGCTGCCGTCGTTCGACAACTCGGCCATGGACGGGTACGCGGTGCGGGTCGCGGACGTCGCCGCCGCCACCGAGGAGAACCCGGTCACGCTGCCGGTGACGGCCGAGGTCGCGGCGGGCGACACCGGGGCGTACGCGCTCCAGCCGGGCACCAGCATCAAGATCATGACCGGCGCGATGCTGCCGCACGGCACCGAGGCCGTCATCCCGGTGGAATGGACCGACGGCGGCGCGGCCCGGGTCGCCATCCGCGGCAAGGCGGACTACGGTCACTCGATACGCCTGGCGGGCGGGGACGCGAAGGCCGGCGAGGTGCTGGTCAGCGCGGGCACCCAGCTCCGCCCGATGCACGTCGCGGTGATCGCGGCGGCCGGGCGCGGGTCCGTCCTGGTCCGGCCCAGGCCCCGGGTGGCGGTGCTGTCCACCGGGAGCGAGCTGGCCGAGCCGGGCGCGCCGGTGGTGCCCGGCCGGATCTGGGACTCCAACAGCTTCATGATCGCCGCGGCGGCCCGGGAGGCAGGCTGCCTCGCCTACCGGCAGGCCATCGTCCCCGACCACCCGGACGAGGTGCTGCCGGCCATCGAGGACCAGCTGGTCCGGACCGACCTGATGATCACCACCGGCGGGGTCAGCATGGGCGGCGAGCACGACGTGGTCAAGGCGGCGCTGCAGCAGCTCGGTACCATCCGGTTCGGCAAGGTCGCGATGCAGCCGGGCATGCCGCAGGGGTTCGGCACCATCGCGGTGGCTCCCGCGGTGTCGCCGGAGGAACCACGGCGGCGCCGCTTCCGGCGCGACCCCTATGACACGGCCGAGCCGTCCCAGGCGGCCGGGGAGGAGCGGGTGCCGATCTTCACGCTGCCCGGCAACCCGGTCAGCGCCTACGTGTCGTTCCAGGTCTTCGCCCGGCCGGCCATCGGCGCGCTGCAGGGCTACGACGGGCTCGGCCTGGAGTCGGTGCGGGCCGAGCTGACCGGGCCGCTGCGCTCGCCGCCCGGCCGGCGGTCCTTCCTGCGCGGCGTCCTGGACCGGTCCCGCGGCCTCATCACCCCGCTGACCGGCCAGGGCTCGCACCAGGTGGCCACGCTCGGCAAGGCCAACGCGCTGGTCGTCGTGCCGGAGTGGGTGGTGCAGCTGGCCGAGGGCGACACCGCCGAGGTCATGGTCCTCCCGTTAACGCTCGCACCGTGGGGAGCGAGGAAGGCCCGGGCCGTTCGGAAGTAATGTAGCCAGCATGGGTGACAAGCTCACGCACGTGGACGGCGCCGGCCACGCGCGGATGGTGGACGTGTCGGGCAAGGCCGTGACGGCGCGGTCGGCCTGCGCGTCCGGGCGGGTGCTGCTGTCGGCCGAGGCGGTCGCGGCGCTGCGCGCCGGGGAGGTGCCCAAGGGCGACGCGCTCGCGGTCGCCCGCATCGCCGGGATCACCGGGGCCAAGCGGACGCCGGACCTGATCCCGCTGTGCCACCCGATCGGGCTGCACGGGGTCACCGTGGACCTGGCCGTGACCGACGAGGGCGTGGACATCACGGCCGTCGCCCGCACCGCGGACCGGACCGGGGTGGAGATGGAGGCGCTGACCTCGGTGTCGGTGGCCGCGCTGGCGCTGATCGACATGGTGAAGGCCATCGACCCGGCCGCGGTGATCACCGGCGTGCGGGTCGAGTGGAAGGAAGGCGGGAAGACCGGGACATGGCGCAGGCGAGCCGGAGGCGAGCGGGAGATACCGCCGTGATCAGGGCGCTCGCGGTCACCGTGTCGAACCGGGCCGCGGCGGGCGTGTACGCGGACAAGTCGGGGCCGGTGCTGGCCGGATTGCTGAGCTCGGCCGGGTGCACGGTGGACGGTCCGCTGGTCGTCGGTGACGGCGAGCCGGTCGAGGCGGCGCTGCGCGACGCGCTGGCCGAGGGCTACGACGTCGTCGTCACCACCGGCGGGACCGGGCTCACCCCGGCCGACCTGACCCCGGAGATGACCAGGCGGGTGCTGGAGCGGGAGATCCCCGGGATTGCCGAGGCGCTGCGCTCGGCCGGCGCCGCGGCCGGCGTGCCGTCCGCGATCCTTTCGCGTGGCGCGGCCGGGGTCGCGGGTCGTACCCTGATCGTGAACCTGCCCGGCTCCACCGGCGGCGTCCGCGACGGGATGGCCGTGCTGGCGCCCGTGCTCGGACACGCGGTTTCGCAGATCAACGGAGGCGACCATCCCAGGCCCGGCTCCGGAGCGAAACGCTTACCTGAGATCGCGTAGCGTCAGCAGCGATACAGGAGAATGATGGGAACGTGGGACGCATGCGTGGCTGGCCGGTTACCCTCACCGAGCCCCACCTGCTCGAACAGCCGGTGAGCCTGCGCCCGGTGCGGGTCAGCGACGCTCGCATGTGGCGCGAGATCCGGGTCAGGAACGCGTCCTGGCTCCGCCCGTGGGAGCCGACCAACCCGGAGACCCCGCTGTACCGGTCCAGCCTCGGGCCGTACATCGCGATGGTGCGGGCGATGCGCCGGGAGGCCCGGCAGGGCCTGGCCGTGCCGTGGGTGGTGACGTACGGCGGGGAGTTCGTCGGCCAGCTGACGGTCGGGTCGATCACGTGGGGTTCGGCCCGGTCGGGGCAGGTCGGGTACTGGATCGACGAGGCCTACGCCGGGCACGGCATCATCCCCACCACGCTGGCCATGGCCGTGGACCACTGTTTCGGCGTGATCGGGCTGCACCGGCTCGAGGCGTCCATCCGGCCGGAGAACCAGGCGTCCCGGCGGGTGGTGGAGAAGCTCGGCTTCCGCGAGGAAGGCATCCGCGTGCGGCAGCTGCACATCAACGGGGCCTGGCGGGACCACGTGTGCTACGCGCTGACCGCCGAGGAGGTGCCGCAGGGCCTGATGCCCAGGTGGCGCAGCCACCAGCTGTCGTCCGGGTCGAACGCGGGCTGACCTGGGCAGACCCGCTTTGTCGTGACCAATGTTGCGACACACCGCTCGGGGTGCTCGTTTAAACCGTCGCCAGCTATTACTTTGCGTCACGTGGGCACGCGTCGCGGCGTGCCCGCACCCGAGGCCCGTGGAATCCGCCGCCGGGCCGCCCGGCGCCGGCCACGCCGAGGGGAGGATCGTTGAGCAGCGCGATACTGTATGTCGCCATCGTCGCCATCTGGGCCGGCGTGCTCATCCCCCGGTGGCTCCGGCGAGATTCCTCCGCCAGCTCCGACCAGCTGGATGACGACCGCAGCACGGCGGAGCCGGCGGTCGCCGACGAGCCCGCCCCCCGGCCGCGGCGCCGGCCCGGCGCCGCCCCGCAGCCGCGTCCCCCGGCGCGGCCCGAGGCGCTTCCCGGGGAGGGCCGCGCCGAACTCCCCCGCGACGGCCAGGAGCACAAGAAGGTGCTCGCCGCGCGGCGGCGGCTGCTCGGCATGCTGCTGACCCTGGCCGCCGGATCCGGCGCGCTCGCGTACACCCGGCTGGCCGCCTGGTGGGTGGTCGTGCCGCCGATGATCATGCTGCTGGGCTACCTGGCCCTGCTCCGGGAGGCCGCCAAGGCCGACGCCGAGCGACGCGAACTGGCTCGCGCCCGCGTGACTGTTTCCGTGCCCGCTTCGGCTTCCGCTTCGGCTTCTGCTTCGGCTTCCGCGGCCGTGGCCCGGCCTGCCCCGGCGGCGCGGCCCGCTCCCCCGGCGCCGGCCCCGGACGCGGAGGTCATCGACATCTCTGCCTCCCTCCCCCCGGAGGAGGAACTCTACGACCAGTACGCGGACGCCAAGCTGCGCGCCGTGGGCGACTTAGCTCGTGCCCTGGCAAGCTGACCCCGACCGAGTAACGGCAGTCTCGTCAGCAACTGGTCCCCCGCCCGCCCGGCCGGGGGCGGGGGCCGGGCAGCGAGTTCAGGGGTGCGTTCGGACCGTCAGGACCTGGGGGCCGCGGAACGAGATGTTCGGGTGGAAGGTGAGGTGCTGGTCCGGGGCTAGGCGCAGGTGCGGGTAGCGCCGGGCGAGTTCGGCCACCGCGATCTGCGCTTCCAGCTTGCCGAGGTTCGCGCCCAGGCAGTAGTGCAGGCCCTTGCCGAAGGCCAGGTGACGTTCGGCATCCGTTCGGTGCAGGTCGAACTGGCCGGGCCGGCTGAACGCGGCCTCGTCCCGGCCGGCGGCCGCCAGCCAGAGGAAGAGCCTGGCCCCCGCGGGCAGGTCCACCCCGGCCAGGGTGACCGGCCGGGTGGTGACCCGGCGCCAGACCGCCACCGAGGGGTCGTAGCGCAGGCTCTCCTCCACCGCGGCCGGGATCAGGCCCGGGCGGCGGACGATCTCCGCCCAGCGGCCGGGGTCCTCGAGCAGGCGGCGCACCGTGTTGCCGATGAGCCCGGTGGTGGTCTCGTGCCCGGCGAACGACAGCGAGAACAAGATCGACGCGATCTCGTCCAGGGCGAGCCGCCCGGGGGCCTCGCGGTGGATGGCGATCAGGTCGCTGGCCAGGTCGTCGCCGGGCTCGCGGGCCTTGGCGTCCACCAGGTCGCGCATGTACCTGCGGTAGGCGGCCATGGTGGTCGCGATCTCGACCTGGTCCTGCGCCGCCGGCCGCCCGAAGCTCAGCGCGGCCCGGTACCCGCACCACTGCTTGACCTGGGCGTAGTCCTGCTCAGGCACCCCCATCATCCAGAACACGATGTTGGCATGCAGCGGGAAGGCCAGCGCGGCGACCAGGTCGAACTCCGCCGTGTCACCGACGTCGTCGAGCAGCCGGGCGGTGGTGGCCTCGATGGCGGGGATCATGGCGGTGACCCGCTTCATGCTGAACGCCCGGGCGGCCGGCTTGCGGAGCCTGGCGTGTTCGGGCTCGTCCAGGCTGACCATGCTGGGCTGCGGCTTGTACCCGCCCGCGAGCAGGATCTGCTGCGCCTCGGGGACGATCGGCGTCAGCGGCGCCTGGGCCACCGCTGCGGAGTAGGTAGCCGGGTCCCTGAACACCGCCTCCACGGCGTCGTAACTGGTGACCACGTAGTAGCCGATGGACGGGGCGAAGAAGACGGGCCTGGCCGCGCCGGGCAGGCTGGCCATGACCGCGTAGGGATCGGCGAGGAATTCGGGGGACAGCGGGTCGAACGACTCCTCGACCGGGCAGCCAGGCCCGGCCGTGGCCGCGGGCATCGCGTTCTGGCGCATGATGCCCATGATGTCCCCCGGAGCTCTCCGCTGTCACCAGGCGATCCGTGGCGCGGACAGGCCCCGGTGTTTGCTAGGCTGACTCAGGTTCTCGGGGCTGTAGCGCAGTCCGGTAGCGCACCTCGTTCGCATCGAGGGGGTCAGGGGTTCAAATCCCCTCAGCTCCACCGAGTTCTCGCAGGTCAGAGCCTGTTTTGTGGTTGGCTGCCCGTTGCCGCGGCAGCTGCTGCGGGAGCCAAGTCACATGCCTCCGGTATGGCTGAGGCCATACGTCGCGACCATGGGAACGGTTCCCGCATCAATACCCGGACGAGTGACGAAGCGCATCTAGCCTGATGCCGTCCCGCATCTCGGATCACGGCGGAGTCATCCTGAGCGAAGACCGCCGACGTGCGTGAATCATCCGCTTCCGCCGCGGACAGGCATCGGGTCCGGATCACTATGGCTCCGGCAGCCGACGTCCGTGACGTTTCCGCGGAAGCGCTTTGTGCATGATTTCACAAGCCGTCTCCGACGTCCGCAGTGTGGCGGCGTGGGGTGCCAGCGTGTCACGCAGTTGCGTCACGAAGCGCAAGCTGCTGCCCATGGAGGATCCGGGGGCCTATCCGATGTAGTACCCGAGGTGAGCTAGCGGCGGGTGGCTATGGCCAGGAAGCGGTGTTCCGCGTCGTCGTAGTTGATCAGGTGCCATCCGGAGTTTCTGGTGGAGCGCTGGAGCTGGGGTGCAGCGAGCGGCTCGTCGGGCTCGAGGATGCGGCCGTGCCGGGCGGCCAGGGCGGCCCGCCCGGATGGGTGGAACAAGATGAGCAGGCCGCCGGGGCGGGTGACGCGGGCGAGTTGCCGTAGCCCGGCCTCCGTGTCGGGCATGTGCATGATCAGCCCGGCGGCGAACACGGCGTCGGTCGATGCGCTGGCGAAGGGCAGGTGCCGGGCGTCGGCGAGAATCAGGGTGGCGTGCGCGGCGCGGCCCCTGGCGCGGGCGTGGCAAAGCATTTCGGGTGTCAGGTCGACGGCGATGATGGTGCCGTACGGGCCGACGGCCTGGCGCAGGGCCGGCAGGGCCCGGCCGGTGCCGCAGCCGACATCGATGACCACGCCGTTTCTGGGGATGCGGGCCTGGGTGATGGCGGCGGCGTAGGCGGGCAGGTCGTCGCCGAACTTGGCGTCCCAGGTGGCGGCCCGGGCGGCGAAGAACGCCCGGGTCTCGGAGATGTACCATGGCCCGCGGCCGGCGAGGGGGCCGGCGACGCGCCGGATCACCGGCCACGCCGGATCGTGCAGGTCGATGACGATGCTGGCGCCGGCCTCGCCGCCCGGGTGGCGGCCGCGGCCGGCGGGTTCGGCGCGCAGCCAGATCACCACGTCCCAGTCGCGGGCGGTTCGCCAGGCCGGGCCGTCGGCCAGCACGACCGTCCCGGCAGCGGGGGCGGCGGCCGGCGAGGTGCTTGCCAGCCGCGAGCAGGGGCGTCCGGCCGCGCGCAGGGTCGCGGCGAGACGGTCGGCGACAATCCCGCGCTGCCCGCCGGGACCGTCGATCACCACGGCCGCGGTCCCGGCCGGCAGCAAGCCAGCGATGTTATCCAGGAACTCGTGCCACCGATGGCTGCTTGCGCCGGTCATCATCTGCGCCGTGTGCGGCGACGTGTTGCGGGCCATACCTTTTATCATGCATATTCGACTGATCTTCGGCCAGTAGGCAGCATGCGCGGCACTGTCAGCCGATTTATCTGGCACCTGCGATATCTCTCGCAGGTTATCGGCTCGAATAGGTTAGCGTAGGGGACGCAAGATCGCCGACCACCTGGGGGAGTTCCAGTCATGAAGCTGAGCGCACGCAACCAGATCCCGGCCCGCGTCACCAGCATCAACACAGGAGAAGCGATCGCCAACGTCGAACTCGATGCTGGCGGGGTGCGCCTGGTGGCATCGATCACCGTCGAAGCCGTCCGCCAGCTCGGCCTGGCTGAGGGCAGCCAGGTCACCGCGGTGATCAAGGCGTCGGACGTCATCCTCGCGACCAGCAACTGACCCGGGTTCCAGAACCCGGCCGACGCCGCCCGCGCGGGCTATTTTCCCGTGCCTGCGTTAAAGTCGCCGCGTGTCCACGTTCCGGATCAAGGAAGCCGCAGCGCTGCTCGGGGTCAGCTATGACACCATGCGCCGGTGGGCCGAGGGGGGCCGGATCGAGCAGGTTACGGACGCGTCTGGGCGCCTGGCGGTCGACGGGGCCGCCCTGGCCAGGTTGGCCCAGGAACGCGCCGAGTCGGCCGCCTACCCGGACGACGGCGTGGCCACTGCTCACTCCGTGCGGAACCGATTCCCCGGCCTAGTCACCCGCGTGGTCCGCGACACCGTGATGGCGCAGGTGGAGATCCAGGCCGGACCGCACAGGTTCGTGTCCCTGCTGAGCCGGGAGGCCGCGGACGAGCTCGGGCTGGAGCCGGGCATGCTCGCCGTCGCCGCGGTCAAGGCGACGAACGTGTCCGTAGAGATCCCCAGAACCCGCTGACTCCCGAGCGCAGCCGACCGAACGGGCGGCTGGCCCCCGCCAGCGCCCGGCCGGGGTCGTGATCCGCGGGTTGGTCACGCTGCGATGCGGCGGAGCCAGTTCTGGGTCATGATGGGATTGATGGCTCAAGCTGATGAGGCGGTGCGGGGCCTGGATGTGTCCATCCCGAACGCCGCCAGGATGTATGACTACTTTCTCGGCGGCAAGGACAACTTCGAGGCCGACCGGGTTACCGCCGAGAAACTTCTTGCGCTGGTGCCGCAGCTGCGCCAGTCGGTGGTGGAGAACCGCCGGTTCATCGGGCGCGTGGTCAGGTTCCTGGCCGCCGAGGCTGCAGGCCGCGGACGGTGGCGGTGGCGGTGGCGGTGGCGGTGGTGAGATCCTTCGCGCCTAGCGCGTCGATCATCTGGCGCGCACGCCCTCACCGGCGCGCTCGGATTCGGTTACAGCTTGCTGCGGACGGCGATCTGGTAGAGCTCTGGTAGCTTCTGCTCGGCCACGCCGGCGGCGATCCGCCCGCCGATCCAGGCCAGCGCGATGCCGTACCCGGCGGCGCACAGTACCAGCGCCGGCATCCGGATCACCGCCGCATCCGAGCGAGTGAACACTGCGCCGAGCACGACCGGGATGACCGCCACCATCGTGCCGCAGAGGCTGCCGAGGGTGCCCGCGAGCCTGTGGCCCATGTATCCGTCAGCGGGCCTGGGAGTGGGACTGCCGACCCGTTTCTCCACCGGGTAGGGCGTGGTGACGCTGAAGACGCTGCTCAGAGCCAAGGCCGCCCCGATCCCGGCGAGATCCACCGCCATGCCCAGGAATCCGTCCACCGGATGCTTAGCCACCGCCGCGAGGCCGAAGGAGATCAGCGTGAGCAGCGGCACCGCGATCATGCCGAGCGCGATGTTGTGGCCGGAGAAATAGGCGCGCAGGGCGCGGCGTCCGGTCAGCGCTATCGCCTCGAGGCCGAAGCTCGGTCCGCTCATCCCGATCGAGTCGGAGTGGGTGACGGCGATGAGAGCGGCTCCGAGGGCTGCGCTTCCGAGCAATCCGCCGAGATACCTCGGGGTCAAGATGGTGCTGATGGACACGGCGATCATGACGACCCCGGTGATGCACCAGTAGACGATCGAACCGGGTTCGCGGCGCTGATAGATCCAGAACCGGGCGGCCACCGTGCCGGGCAGGCCGTACCGGCCGAACGGCAGCGCCGCACCGCGCACCGCCGATGACTGCGTGCTGGTATCGACCGTCACCAGGCCGCGGCTGAGGGATCCGATCCACAACCGGCCGAGCACGACGATGACGGCGGCCAGCAGCGCCAGTCGCAGCAACGCGGTGCCGGGGTGCCCATTCGAGGCGTCCTGGATCGCGTGCGCGGCCAGGCCCGGCGGAATCCAGCGCATCCACGTGTCGACGCCGGCGAAGCTCGCCGGGGTCAGCTTGCCCTCGGCGGTCAGCTTCGGCACCACCTGGGCGAAAACCTCGTAAAGGGCGAAGATCGGGATGACAAGGAGGGCGGCAAGGTCCGTGCCGCGGCGTGAGCGCAGCAGCCCGGCCAGGCCTGCGGTCACGAACCGGGCCAGCGTGATGCAGAACAGCACCTCCAGCAGGACCGCGAGCAGCGCGATCAGCAGGCTGGATCCACCCCGGGCCAGGCCGACGGTCACCCCGAGCAGGCCGACCAGGTTGGCCAGCGGCCAGGCACCGGTGGCCGAGGCGGCCAGAAGTCCCACGGCGAGCGGGCGTGTGCGCAGCGGGTACAGGGCCAGCGTGGCCGGGTCCAGGGTACCGTCGAGGCCGAAAGCGAGAAGCGGCAGGATCAGCCAGCCGAACGCGAACACGGTGAAGACGACCGTGGTCAGATCCACCGACGCGCTGTTGCCGCGCAGCGCGGCCAGGAGGGCGAAGGTGCCGACCGCGGCAAGCCCGGCGAAGATCGTGCTGAGAATGAAGCCGACCTTGGCTCCCGCGGACGACCGCAGCGCGTTGCGCAGCAAGCGCAGTTTCAGCTGGACGAGGAGCCGAGCCACGACAGTCCCTCCCCGCCGTCCGCCCTCGAACCGACCAGGTCGATGAACGCCTGCTGCAGGGTCTTGCCGCCGCGCACCTGTTCGGTGGTGCCGGTGGCCACGATCCGGCCCTTGTCGATGATGGAGACGTGGTCGCAGACCTGTTCGACCAGCTCCATCACGTGGCTGGAGAACAGCACGGTCGAGCCGGAGCCGACCAGGCGGGTCAGCAGCCGGCGGATCACATCGGCGGAGACCGGATCCACGCCTTCGAGCGGCTCGTCCAGGAACAGCACCGAGGGGTTGTGGATCAGGGCGCAGCCGAGCGTGGCCTTCTTGCGCATGCCGGTGGAGTAGTCGGCGGCCAGTCGCTTCGCATCGGCGGTCAAGTCCAGCACATCCAGCAGCTGCGCGGCCCGCGAGCGCGCCTCGCCGACCGGCAGGCCGCGCAGCCGCCCGGCGTATTCCAGCAGCTCCTCACCGCTAAGCCGCTCGAACAGCCGGGCCTGGTCCGGCACCACCCCGATGATGACCTTGGCGGCGGGCGGGTCGGCCCACACATCCAGCCCGTTGATCAGGACCCGGCCGCCATCCGGCCGCAGCAGGCCGGTCATCATCGACAAAGACGTGGTCTTCCCCGCCCCGTTCGGCCCGACAAGCCCGGCGAACGAACCCGCCGCGATGTCCAGATCGATCCCGGCCACCGCCTCCTTCGGCCCGAAATTCTTGCGCAACCCGCGCACCGCGATGGCCGGCTCGCCCATACCCGCCTCCTTGGCAACCAGGCAAGCCTACGGCTCGGGCGCTCCGCGATCTGGCTGGTCGGCAACCAGCCGGGCGACCGTTCTGGCGGGCCACTCCCACCTGTGATCGCGTTCGGCTCGGGTGACCTCGCGGTCGTAGGCGGGATATAGACGGCATCAATGGCCGGGGAGACAGCGGCTTCTGGCCTAGCAGCGCGATCCGTGTTGCGCTGTCCCGGTAGATCCTCGAGGCTGTCGGCGCCCGTCCGGCCATCCGGGCTTATGGCAGCCGCCTCCGGGACTGGGCAGGCAGGGAAGCAGGGAACGGTGATGGGTGCAGAGCGTGAGCGGGTGGACGGGTTCGGGCGGCTCGAGGAGGGATTGCGCCAGGCGAGCGCCTGGTACCTGTGGGGACCCTATGTGAGCGAGCGGCAGTGGGGTACGGTCCGGGAGGATTACAGCGCGGGCGGCGGCGCGTGGGACTACCTGCCGCACGACCATGCGCGGTCACGGGCGTACCGGTGGGGCGAGGACGGGCTGGCCGGGTTCTGCGACGTCGAGCAGCGGCTGTGCCTCGGGCTGGCGCTGTGGAACGGCCGCGACCCGATCCTGAAGGAGCGCGCCTTCGGCCTGACCGGGCCGGAGGGCAATCACGGCGAGGACGTGAAGGAGTACTGGTGGTACCTGGACGCGGTGCCGAGCCATGCCTGGAACCGGTGGCGGTACCACTATCCCCAGGCGGCCTTCCCGTATGAGGACCTGCGGGCCGAGAATGGCCGCCGCGGCAAGTTCGATCCGGAGTACGAACTGCTGGACACCGGCGTGTTCGACCATGATCGTTACTGGATCACCGAGGTGTGGTACGCCAAGGCCGATCCGACCGATGTGCTGATGACGATCCGGGTGACGAACGCGGGCCCGGACGCCGACACCGTCCATGTGCTGCCGACCGCGTGGTTCCGCAACACCTGGTCCTGGGACCTGGAGGCGCCCAAGCCGGTGCTGGCCATGGCCGGCGATTCGGCGATCGTGATCGAGCATCCGTTCGTCGGCGCGCTCGAGCTGCTCGCGGGCGCAGGCCCGGACGGCACGGTCCCGGTCCCGCTGTTCTGCGAGAACGAGACCAACGTCGCGCGGCTGTTCGGCGCGCCAGCGCAGACCCCGTACCCGAAGGACGGGATCAACGACCACGTGGTCAGCGGCGCGGCCACCGTCAACCCGGGCCAGCGGGGCACCAAGTGCGCGCTGTGGTACAAGCTGGCCATCGAGCCGGGCGAGACGGCTGAACTGCGGCTGCGCCTGCGGCCGGCTGGGACGACGGCGGGCGAAGGCGGCGCGGCGGCGGCGCTCGGCCGCGGTTTCGACCGCGTCGTCGGGCAGCGCCGGGCCGAAGCCGATGAGTTCTACGCCGAGCTGGCACCCGAGCAGGCCAGCCCCGATGAGGTGATGGTGATGCGGCAGGCCTTCGCCGGGATGCTGTGGAGCAAGCAGCTGTACAACTACGACGTCGCCCGCTGGCTCGACGGTGACCCGGCCCAGCCGCCGCCCCCCGCCGGGCGCCAGAACGGGCGCAACGCCAGGTGGCGCAATTTCGACTCCTTCGACGTCATGTCCATGCCGGACAAGTGGGAGTACCCCTGGTTCGCCGCCTGGGACCTGGGCTTTCACTGCGTCGCCCTGGCGCACCTGGACCCGGCATTCGCCAAGTACCAGCTGATCCTGCTCTGCCGGGAGTGGTTCCAGCATTCCAACGGGGCGCTGCCCGCCTATGAATGGGACTTCGGTGACGTCAATCCGCCGGTGCAGGCCTGGGCCGCGCTCGAGGTGTTCGCCATAGACGGCGGCCGCGACCTGGACTTCCTGAGCAGGGTCTTCGACAAGCTCCTGGTCAACTTCACCTGGTGGGTCAACCTGGAAGACCCCGGCGGCAACAACGTGTTCGAGGGCGGCTTCCTGGGACTGGACAACATCGGCCCGATCGATCGCTCGCACCTGCCGGTCGGCGGCACGCTGGAGCAGTCCGACGCCACGGGCTGGATGGCCTTCTACGCGATCGCCATGGCCGCCATCGCCGCCATCCTGCAGCGCAGCGGCCGCCGGCCCGCGATCGACCTGGTCCTGAAGTTCCTCGAGCATTTCGCCGCGATCACCGGAGCCATCGACAGCGAAGGCCTGTGGGACGAGACCGACGGCCTGTACTACGACCGGCTGCTCACCCCGGACGGGACCGCGGTGCCGGTCCGGACCCGGTCGATGGTGAGCATCATCCCCGTGCTTACCGCGGCCGCCATCGACGAGCCGATGATCGACCGCTCACTGGCGCTCGGCAAGAACTTCGCCGAGTTCCTCGACCGCAGGGGCCTCGACGACGCTAGCAAGCTCCGCGAACAGGGCCTGCTTCGCGGTAAGCCTGGCGACCGGCGGCTCCTGCTCAGCGTGGCCGGCGCCGACCGCCTGGAGAGGCTGTTCTCCCGGCTGTTCGACACCGACGAGTTCCTGTCCCCGTACGGGCTGCGGGCGCTGTCCGCCTACCATCGCGACCATCCGTACCAGCTCGATATCGCCGGCCTGAGCTTCAGGATCGACTATGAGCCGGCCGAGTCCACCACCTCGATGTTCGGCGGGAACTCCAACTGGCGCGGGCCGCTCTGGTTCCCGCTGAACTACCTACTCGTCATCGCGCTCGAGCGCTATCACGAGTTCTTCGGTGAGGAGTTCACGGTCGAGTACCCCGCGGGCTCCGGCCAGCGACTGCCGCTGGACGCCATCGCACGGGACCTGCAGGACAGGCTCATCTCGATCTTCCTGGTCGGCCCGGACGGGCGGCGGCCCTGCTTCGGGGGGGTAGACCGCCTGCAGCACGACCCGCAGTGGAAGGACAATCTGGTGTTCAGCGAGTACTTTCACGGTGATGACGGGGCCGGGCTCGGCGCCTCGCACCAGACCGGATGGACGGGTGTGATCGCCGACGTGATCCGCCGCCGCCACGGGGCGGTCAGCTCCGTCGGCGACATCGTCCGGGCCATGGACAGGCAGGCGCAGCCATGACCGCGCCCGCCGTGGCGGCCCCGGCGGCGGGCCGCGCTAGCGCGCCCGCGCTGCCCGGCCGCGCCTATCCGCTGGGAGCGACCGTAAGCGACGACGGCACGAACTTCGCCGTGGCGGCGGGCGCCGCCGACGGCATGCTGCTGTGCCTGTTCTACGGCGAGGGTGCCGAACGCCAGATCCCGCTGGCGGACTATGACGCCGGGGTCTGGCACGGGTTCGTTCCCGGTGTGGGTGCCGGGCAGGCCTACGGGTACCGCGCCGCGGGCCGGTACGACCCGGGCTCTGGTTCGCGGTTCAATCCGGCGAAGCTGCTGCTGGACCCCTACGCCCGCGCGTTCTCCGGGTCGGTGCGGTTCGGCCCGGAGGTGCTCGGCTACGCGCCCGGCGACCCGGACACGCCGAGCACGTTGGACTCCGCGACTCATGTGCCGTGCAGTCTGGTCACCGACGACGCCTACGAGTGGAGCGGCGCCCGGCCCAGGCACGGCTACGCCGACACGGTCATCTACGAGGTCCACGTCAAGGGCTTCACGATGCGCCACCCCGGGGTCCCGCCCGAGCTTCGCGGCACCTACGCCGGGCTCGGGCACGAGGCGGCCATCAGCCATCTTCGCGACCTCGGCGTAACCGCCGCCGAACTGCTGCCGGTACACGAGAACGTGCCGGAGTCATTCCTGGTCCAGCGCGGGCTGACCAATTACTGGGGATACAACACGATCGGGTACTTCGCGCCGCACCAGGGATACTCGGCCGCGGTGCGGGCCGGGCGGCCCGGCGGCCAGGTGGCGGAGTTCAAGGCCATGGTCGACGCACTGCACCGCGCCGGGCTCGAGGTACTGCTCGATGTCGTCTTCAACCACACCGCCGAGGCGGATGACGCCGGTCCCACGCTGTGCTACCGGGGCCTGGACAACGCCGGATACTACCGGCTCGACCCCGGCGACCCGCGCCGCTACGTCGACACTACCGGCTGCGGCAACGCGCTGAACGCCGGTGACCCGCTGACCCTGCAGCTGATCATGGACTCGCTGCGCTACTGGCTGACCGAGATGCGGGTCGACGGCTTCCGCTTCGACCTCGCTCCCACCCTCGCCCGCCAGGACGGCGAGTTCGGGAAGCGGTCGGCGTTCTTCGACCTGGTATCGCAGGATCCGGTGGTGTCCCGCGCCAAGCTGATCGCCGAACCGTGGGACGTCGGCCAGATGGACAGCTACGATCTGGGCGGGTTCCCGCCGGCCTGGCGTGAGTGGAACGGCAAGTACCGCGACACCATGCGTGACTTCTGGCGCAGCCAGCCGGTCGGCATCGGTGAGTTCGCGTCCCGGTTCTGCGGATCGTCGGACCTGTACGGCCGTACCCGGCGCCGACCGACGGCGTCGGTGAACCTGATCACCGTCCATGACGGTTTCACCCTGCGCGACCTCGTCTCCTACGACGGCAAGCACAACGAGGCCAACGGCGAAGCCAACCGCGACGGTACCAGCGACAACCGGTCCTGGAATTGCGGCGCCGAAGGCCCGGCCACCGACCCCGCCGTGGTCGCGCTGCGGGCGCGCCAGTCCCGGGCGATGCTCACCACGCTGCTGCTCTCGTTCGGGATCCCGATGCTGCTCGGCGGGGATGAGCTGGGTCGCACCCAGCAGGGCAACAACAACGCCTACTGCCAGGACAACGAGATCTCCTGGTTCGACTGGGACACCGCCGACAAGGACCTGCTCGCCTTCACCAAGGACCTGGTGGCCTTCCGCGCCGCGCATCCGGTGTTCCGCAGGCAGCGGTTCCTGGCCGGGGCCGAGGCGGCAGAACTCGGCTGGTTCACCCCGGCAGGCACCGCGATGACTGGCGCGGACTGGGCCTACCCCGATGCGCGGGCGGTGGCCCTCTGCCTCGACGGATCCGATGATCCCGACCGGGCCGGTGACGGCTCGCCGCTGATCGATGACGACTTCCTCGTCCTGGTCAACGCCTGGTGGGAGCCGATCGCCTTCACCATCCCCGCCACCCGCGACGGCCTCGCCTGGCATCCCTCGATCGACACCTACGATCCCGCGCGCCCGGCCGCCGAAGCCGTTCTCCGCGCGGGCGACCAGCGGACCGTCAGCCCCCGCTCGATCGTTGTGCTCCGCGGCCCGCGGCCCGTCGGCGGTGCATACCCTGACGCAAAATGACGACGAGCGCGTAAGGACACCCGCGGATGCCGGGCATCGTGGTGCGGGCACGACGCTCGGCGTAGGATTCGTGACGCACGCACGATGGCAGGGCAGAGCCCGGCCCCTAGCGTCATGCTGGAACGGAAAGGCAGTGCCGTGACAGCAGCCAGAATCCCTGATGACAGGGCGCGGCGGGACCCCGGCGGGGCCTGCATCGCCGATGAGCGCGAGGCGCTCGACAACGCGGGTTTCGCCGGGAGGGTGGCCGCGCTAGCCGCCGTCTTCGGCACCGCCGGGCTGCGCCCCGGCGGCGTGCTGGCCATCATGCTGCCGAACCGGGTCGAGCTCATCACGAGCATGTTCGCCGCGTGGCGGCTCGGCGCCGCCGTCACGCCGGTCAACCCGGCGCTGACCGCGCCGGAGGCCCGCTACCAGATCGATGACGCGGGCGCCACCCTGGTCGTCGCCGACGAGGCGGCCGCGGCGATGCTGCGCGACGGCCCGTACCGGATCATCGGGCTGACCGAGGTGACCGCCCCTCCCCCGCCGACGGCACCACCCCCCCTGGTGACCGACCCGGGCGCGCTCGCGCTGCTGATTTACACCAGCGGGACGACGGGCCGGCCCAAGGGCGTCAGGCTGGACCACGCCAACATCAGCGCGACCGCGGAGATCATCGTCGGCTGGTTCGAGATGACGGGTGAGACCCGCAGCCTGCTGGTGCTGCCCCTGTTCCACGTGAACGGGATCATGGTCAGCATCGTGTCCCCGCTGCTGGCCGGCGGCTCGGCGTTCATCGCCGAGCGGTTCCACGCGGCCACTTTCTGGGCGACCGTCGAACAGGTCAGGCCCACCTTCTTCTCCGCCGTGCCCACCATCTACGCGCTGCTGGTGTCGCGGCCGGGCGCGCGGCCGGACACCCGGAGCCTGCGCTTCGTCATCTGCGGGGCCGCGCCGATGCCGCGCCAGCTGATCGGCGAGTTCGAGCAGCGGTTCGGCGTTCCGGTGGTCGAGGGTTACGGGTTGTCGGAATGCACCGTCTGCTGCACCGCCAATCCGCTGCACGGTATCCGTAAGGCGGGCAGCGTCGGGCTGCCGATGCCCGGCATCGACGTCGGGGTGGCGGACGAGGCTGACCGGTTGCTGCCCGCCGGGCAGGCGGGCGAGGTGGTCGTCCGCGGGCCGAACGTCATGCGCGGCTACCTGGCCAGGCCGGAGGAGTCCGCGCAGGTGCTGCGCGGCGGCTGGCTGCACACCGGTGACGTCGGGCGCTTCGACGACGACGGCTACCTCACCCTGGTCGACCGGGTCAAAGACCTGATCATCCGGGGCGGGGAGAACATCTACCCGAAGGAGATCGAGGACGTCCTCTACACCCACCCCGCCGTGCTCGAGGCCGCGGTCGTCGGGCAGCCCGATCCGGTCTTCGGCGAGCAGCCGGCGGCCTTCGTGACGCTCCGGCCCGGCGTTGATGTGATGCCCGAGGACCTCATCGAGCACTGCCGCCAGTCCCTCGCACGCTACAAGGTGCCGCGCGCGGTCTACATCGAGCTGACACTACCGAAGAACGCCGTGGGGAAGATCGCCAAGCCGGAGCTGCGCCAGCGACTCCAGGACGCGAGCACACCGGCGTCCGCAAGCGAGACGAGCGCGACGTCAAGAAGGCCGAACGAGAAGCCGAGGCGGCCGAGGAAGACGCCGCCGAGCTGAGCCTCAGCGGTGTTCACGCTCTTGGGCGCTCCTGGCGTGAGGCCAGCGCCGTGAAGTAGGGCAATAGCCCGGGCCTATATCACGACAGCCATCATCGCCTTGCCTTTGCCGTCCGCGCGAGTGGACTTTATACGGGGAGGCTCACGACGATGGACCTGATGGAGAGGCGGCAGCTCGACGCGGCGCGCCAGCAAGTGGCGGAGGCCAAGGCGCGAGCCCGGCCGTGGCGGTCCATCGTCCTCCTGGTCCTCGCGGTGATCATGGCGACCGTATCCCGTTCGGCCCGGGCCGCAGCCGCCAGCGGGGCTTTCCCCGAGACGGCTTTCCGGGCGCTCGGCCGCACCGGCACCGAGGCGGCCGCGGATGCCGCGGCGGTGGCGTTCTGCCTGCTCGCGTCCGCGGCCACGGCCGGGCTGGCAGGCAAGGCCCGTGAGGTCCTCCAGCCGAAGATCGGCACCTCGCACGCTGCCGTCATCCGCTACGCCATCGTCCTGCTCGGCGGCCTGGCCACGATCTTGATCGCCCTGCAGCTGTTCGGCATCGCGGTCACCCAGATTCTGGTCGGCGGCGCGTTCGCCAGTGTCCTGGTCGGCATCGCGGCGCAGCAGAGCCTGTCCAACGTGTTCGCCGGCATGGTCCTGCTCCTCGCCCGGCCGGTCGACGTCGGTGACCGGGTGTGGATCAGGTCGGGGGCGCTGGGCGGCGAGCTTCGCGGTGACGTGACCGAGATCGGCATCACCTACGTCCGGCTGGATACGCCCGAGGGGCTGGTCCACCTGCCCAACTCCCAGGTACTCGCGTCGGCGATAGCGCCGGTAGGCGACGGCACGCCGGACCGGCCCGGGTCGGCGCCAGGGCCGCCCCAGCAGCAGGCGGCCCGCAGGCCGGGCTAACCCCGCCCTAAAGGACGGGCTTGCGCCCGGCCACTCGGTCAGCGGCGAAACGTTCGAGGTTCTGGCAGACAGATCGCCGCCCGGCTAACAGACTCGCCCCTGTCACCCTTCTGCCTTCCATGCGCCGTCGGCCGGACCTGGCGCCGGTTGATTGCTTATCTCGGTGGCGATGCTGCCGCTCGTTCGTCAGCCCAGGTGCGGGCGTCTATGGCATCAAGGACAGCCAGTTCGGCCTGGTCGACGGCCCAGCTGGCGTAATCCAGCGCATCGGCTGCGTCTTCCTCCGCTGCCTCGGCGTCTCTTTCCGCCTTTTTGACATCATGCTCGTCGCGTTTGCTGTCGAAGCGGTCCTGTATGGCCTGCATTTTCGCGGCGGCATCGGCTTTCATCGACTTCCACTGGCTTTGCGTGCGGCCGGCGGCCTGCTCGGCCTTCTCCTTCACGGCACTTTGACGGGCAGCGATATCTGCCTTGGCGTGGTTGAGATGCGCCTTGACCTGCTCGTTGGTTTCCTGCCGGCTTTGGTCGAAGGAGCTCTTCAGATCCGCTGCTCTCTTTTGCAACGCGTCTATCTGGTCGGAAATGGTCATCGTCTTCCTCCTCGATCCTGATCAACAGGCAGTTCTTCCATGAGACGGCGGATGGCCGCCCATCAGCCAGTGCACCTCACAATCTCGCCGTAGCAAAGTCGATGCCGGCTCTACCTGTATTGACCCGCCCTATACGATCGTGTCTGCATAGGCCACCGCCGATCCGGACGGTGCCTTCAGGGGCAGCGTTCGCGTGTCACGCCGCAGCGCACGTGAGCCGTTTGGTCTCGTCCTGGATTTCGGCGGCTACCTTCGCCAAGGCGGATGCGTAACGGTTCCGCGCATCGCTGGCCGTTCGGGATTATTGTTTTTTTCTTTTTCCGAACGGGCGTGGGTTCTTCGCCCCGCCTCAGCCGCTACGAGCTGGCCGGCTGGCGAGGCCCTGGTAGCCGGTGTTGACTTATCACTGTGCGCTGCGACGGGATCAGGCCGCCCGGTAGACGACGAGCGACACGGCGGCGTACTGGGTGAGATAGGCCAGGATGGTCATCGCGTGGAAGACCTCGTGGAATCCGAACCACTGCGGGGACGGGTTGGGCCGCTTCAGCGCGTAGACGACGGCACCGAGGCTGTACAGGATGCCCCCGGCCAGCACCAGCGCCACGACCAGGGCTCCCGCGCCCCGCAGGAGCTGCGGCAGGACGAAGACCGCGACCCAGCCGAGCGCGATGAACAGCGACGCGATGAGCCACCGCGGCGCGGGCCGCCAGGCGGGCCGCCAGACGAGCCGGGCCAGAGCGCCAGCTGCCGTCCCGGTCCAGATGATCGCCAGCACGCTCAGCCGCGTCCAGCCGTGCAGCGCGAGCACCGCTAGCGGGGTATAGGTGCCGGCTATCACCAGCAGGATGCTCATATGGTCGAGCCGGGCCAGCAGGCCCCTGCGCCTGCTGGCTGGCGGCGACCGGTGGTACGCCGCGGATACGCCGAACAAGGCCATGCAGGTCACGCTGTACACGGCGGCGGCGAGCCTGGCCGGCTGAGTTGGGGCAAGCGCGATGAGCACGACGCCGGCGACGGTGGCGGCCGGAAAGGCCCCGGCGTGCAGCATGCCCCGGAGCCTGGGCATCGCGGTGCTCGCACCGCCCGGCCCGGCCGCGCCATCCCTGGTGCCTGCGGCACCCGCGCCGCCGGCTCCGCCTGCGGTACCCGTGGCGCTTCGCATGGGGCGCTCCCTCCTGCCGGTCCCGTAACCTACGGTACTGTAACCTACGATACCGTATCTTACGGTACCGTAAGTTGCGTCCGGCGGGATCCGGCCGGGCGGCGCGGCGTTCCGGCGACGGCAGCCGGGCTGCTGTGCTGCGGGATCCGCTGGCGTAGCGGTCCCTGCCCGCACAGCAGCGGACGGCCTCTTCCGGTGTCAGCTCGCGACGGGTTCGGCGAGAGGCAGCAGTGCTGCGTTCTGGCGCTCGAACTGCTTGGCCACGCCCCCGCGCCAGCCCTCGGCCAGGGCTTGCGACAGCGCGTCGGGGAAGATGTCCTCGTCTCCGCTCTCGATGCCGTCGAAGATCGCTCGCGCCACGGACTCGGGCGAGGCCTTGGGAATCTCGAGGCCTCGGGTCATCTCCGTGTCGACGGGGCCGGTGAGGACGCTGTGCACGCTCACGCCGCGGTGCGCCAGCAGCATCCGCAGCGACTGCGTCAAAGACAACGCAGCCGCCTTGGAGATCGAGTAAGCCGGCGCGAACGGCACGGGGGCAAGGGCCGCCAGGGACAGGTTGTTGACGATCGTTCCCCGGGAACGAGTCAGCGCCGGCAGGAAAGCCTGGCTCACCCGGTAGGGGCCGAACAGGTTGACGGCCAGGGCCTGCTCGAGCGCGGCAGGATCGCCCAGGTCATCGACAGGCTGGACGCCGGCGTTGTTGATCAGCAAGGCCAGCGACTCGACACTGGCGGCAGCCTCCTGGACCTGCTTCGCGTCGGACACGTCCACAGTCAGCGGCGTGACCCGCTCATCAGGGTGAGCGACCGGGTGACGAGCAGCGGCATACACCTGCGCCGCGCCACGTCGCAGGGCCTCCTCGACCAACGCCTGCCCAATGCCGCGACTGGCCCCGGTCACCAGGACCGTCTTGCCATGGATGATCATCTCTATGCTGCCTTTCGGTTCGGCGCTGCCCGATGCGGCGCCCTACTTATACAGACCAGGCTGACCTCTCGGAATCGCCGCGGAACGGCCTGCGGCCGAGGAAGGCGACGAGTTCGTCACCGGGCAGGCCGGGCGGTGCAGCATCCGGTCGGCTGATCAGCTCACCGGGGGAAGCTGATCAGCTCACCGGGGAATGAGTATCCGTACTCATGCGCCGGGCAGGCGGCTTGCGCAGGATAGGGCGCATGAGCACTCCGCTGCGCCCCCGGACCACCACGGCCTTCTTCGTGCAGTCCGCGGTCTCCTTCGCCATCTCCCTGACGGTCACGATCACCGGCATCGGCTACCTGCACGACTCCCGGTGGGTCCGCGGCTTCCTCGCGCTGGGCCTGCTCTACGTCGTGACCTCCTCGTTCACGCTGGCCAAGTGCATCCGTGACCGCCACGAGGAAGCCGCCATCATCAGCCGCGTCGACCAGGCCAGGCTGGACAAGCTGCTGGCCGAACAGGACCTCCTCCGGGTCCAGGAGCACTGACAAGCCGGCGTCAGGTCTGGTAGCTGAGCATGGCCATCATGCCGCCCTGGGGGGCGTGGTAGAGGTTGTGGCAGTGCGTCATCCACTGGCCTGGGTTGCCGGCGTCGAAGTCGCAGGCCAGCTGCTGGCCGGGGAGGACGATCACGGTGTCCTTGCGCGGGCCGGCCGGGCCGAGCTGGAAGGTGTGCCCGTGGATGTGCATCGGGTGGTACATCGTGGTGGCGTTGGCGAAGATCACCCGCACCCGCTGGCCCTGGGCCATGAGGAACCGCAGCGCGCCGGGCCGGGACATGTCGAAGTCCTGGCCGTTGATGCCCCAGTCGTAGCGGGCCATCCCGCCGGTCAGCCGCAGCCGGCAGGTCACGTCCGGCGTCCTGGGCGCCAGCCGCGCCGATTCCGCCGAGCGCAGCACGGCGTAGTGCGCCAGCGCGCCGTTCAGCTCGGCCGGCCGGACGTCAGCGGGCGGCGGGTCCCCGCCCCCGGTCCGGATCAGGGCCAGCGCGGTGGAGTTCTTCCCCTCGGCCAGCGCGGTCAGCGGGAACACCCCGTCGCCCAGCGTGACCTGCACGTCGTAGCGTTCCCCCATCCCGATGAGCAGCGCGCCGGCGCGCACAGGGACGACGGGATAGCCGTCGGTGTGGGTGACGGTCATCTGGTGGCCGCCGAGCGCGACGCGGAAGGCGGTGTCGGCGCCCGCGTTGATGAACCGGATCCTCACCCGCTGGCCGGGGCGCGCGATGGCCGTCCGGGGCGCGTCGCGGACGCGGCCGTTGATCAGGTAACGGGGGTACCGGACATCGCCGGCGTCGCCGCCGAGCAGCGGGCTGCGCGCTCCGGACAGCACCGGGTCCGGCCCCCTGGGGGGCGCTGACGCCGCCGGGGACGACGCCGGCGCGGCGCTGGAGGACGGGGACGCGGCCGGCATGGGCATGCCGCTCATGCTGCTCACCGGCGACGGGGACGCGGCCGCCATGCCCATGCCGCCCATGCCGGAGCGCAGGGCGGCCAGGACCTGATCGGGGGTGTAGCCGGTGCCGTCGATCCAGTCGTCCAGGATCACGGTCCAGTCATGATCGTAAGGAGCGGGCTCGGCCGGGTCCTCCACGATCAGCGGCCCGTACAGGCCCCGGTCGAGCTGGACGCCGGCATGAGGGTGGTACCAGTAGGTGCCCGGCTCGGCGACCGCGAAACGGTAGGTGAACTCCCGGCCGGCCGGGACGGGCGCCTGGGTCATCCCGGGCACCCCGTCCATGTCGTTGCGGATGGCCACGCCGTGCCAGTGCACGGTCGTCTCGACCGGAAGCCGGTTCACCAGCAGCGCCTGCAGGACCTGGCCCTTGCGCACCCGGATCTCCGGACCCGGAACCTGGCCGCCGAAACTCCACGTCGGCACGACCAGGCCGCCCAGATCCACGAGCCCGGCCTCCGGAGCCACGCCCGCCTGCACGGTCCCGCCGGTCGCATGCCGGGCCGCCTCCGCGGCCGCCACCTGCGGACCGCCGGGCTTGACCAGGCCACGCCGGGCACTCGCGGCAGGCGAGACAGGCGAAGCAGGCGAGGCAGCCGGCCGGGCCGTGCACCCGGCAGCGGCACCCACCGCCCCCAGCACGGACATGGCCAGCCCGGAACGCAGCACGGTCCGGCGGTCAGGATGGATCACTGGCAAGATCACCTCATTACGGGGAAGGGCCGGGGAATGGCGGGTGGAGAACTTAAGACCTGGCGTTGGATGCTCGCTCTAGCAGATACTCCAAATGCCCTAGCAGATACGCCGAATCTGACGCCATCGGCCGGAACCGCCCAGCACGGCTAGCCTAGCTGGACCAGGAGCCAGGCCCGGTCCTGATCCGGGGGCTCCGCGCCGGGTCCGTTCAGCGACCAGTCCTCGATCCTGGCCAGCCGCACGATAAGGGCGAGGAGGCGGTTCCCAGCCCGGTGCATAGCCGCCCCGATGCAGCTCCACAGCCCGGCGTCTCCCAGCTGGAGACCTCCGGCATTGCCGCTCATGACCGCAGCTTCGCTGATATCTCTGCGGAGGGCCGCCAGCTGCCCGGCCATCGAGAAAGCTAGATCCGGCGGCTGACCGAAGCCAGCTTCGACGAGCCTCTCCGCGGAGGCGGCAAGCTCGCGAGCCGCGTCCGCCAACTGCACCGGGAGGCGGAGCGGCAGCTCCGGCCGGCATTCGTGAACACGCCGCCAGACGGTCGCGACCTCCGTGAGCGCGCCGCAGACGCTGGCCAGATCACAGCTCAGGAGCCGAAGGTCCCCGCGAGCAGCCTGCCGGGGATCATAGCTGTCGGTCATAAGGCGGTTCCTCCCCGGCCTCGCGAGCTTCGTGCGCCCGGCAGACGGCTGCGTCACGGCAATCAGAACGATACACCTTAACACCTAAGGTGGTTAGGTGATTTGCGCCTGCCCCGCAGGTATGGTGTTGATGCTCAGGAACGGGGTATGAGCCCGTCCGGTCCCGCGACGACTATGTGGCCCACCTGGTGACCGAGGCGCTCTCGGTCGCTGAAGATCCGGCCGCGACACTGGTGCGGCTGGTCGGGGCCATGGAGCCAGCCGAGATTGCCTCGTTGCGCGCGGCCCTGGATGCGGCCGTCGAGCAGGACGGGCCGCGATGAGGGACGTCGTAGCCGCGCTGCTGCTCGTCTATGCCGTCGCGATGGCAGCAGCGAGCAGGCGGTGGCTGCCGCGCGCCTCATGGCCGCTTCGCGCGCCTCGCACGGGCATCGCGGCCTGGCAGGCGGCGGCGCTGTCCGTAGCCGTCTCCACAGTGGCGGCCGGCCTGATCCTGGCCGTTCCCTGCATCCGGGTCAGCGCCGATCCAGCGGTGCTGCGAGCCTGCCTGTCGCTCATGCGGGAGCAGTACGCAACCCCGCAAGGGGCCGCAGCGAGCCTCACCGGAGGCGTTCTCGCGCTGGGCGTCCTGGGCCGCATCATCTGGTCTACCGCCATGGTGGTGGTGGACGCGCGGCGTCGCCGCGCCAGCCACGACGACGCGCTGGCCCTGGTTGCGCGGGCGGCGCGCATCCCGGGAGTCAGGATCATCGACGACGCTCAGGCGGCTGTCTACTGCGTGCCGGGTCGCCGCCAGATCGTGCTGACCACCGGGGCACTGCGCTGCCTGGACAGCCGCCAGCTCGATGCGGTCCTGGCCCATGAACGCGCCCACCTGTCCGAGCGGCATCACCTCGTGCTGACTTTCGCCGGTGCCCTTCGCCGCGCGTTCCCGGCCATCCGGTTCTTCGCGGTCGCCGCTCGTCAGGTCAGCGATCTGGTGGAAGCCGCCGCTGACGACGCGGCGGTCCGCCGCGAGCACCGGCTCACCCTGGCCGGGGCCCTGCTGGCCGTGGCTACCGCCGGGATCCCGGCCGGAGCCCTCGGCGCGGGCGGAAGCACCGCGGCACAGCGCATCCAGCGTCTCATCGACCCACCGCACCCGCCCACCAGGACCCGGCGGGCCATCACCTCGGTCGCCGTGATCACTGCCACCGCCCTGGTCCTCGCCGCGCCCGTCGTCGCGCTGCTGGTCATCACCCGCTGCCCGCCAGCCCGATACGCCCTGAGCTGGTGACGGACCCGGGTGGCGTCCCTACGGCCGGATCGCGCCGTCGAAGGTCGACGCGTACCAGCCGGTGCTCATGGGGAGCTTCTGGACGTTCATGCCGGTCTGCGGCGCGTCGATGATGTAGCCGCCGCCCACGTACATGGCCACGTGCCCCTCGCCATCGTAGATGAGCAGGTCCCCGGGCTGGATGGCGGAGGTGGCGATATGCGGCAGGGCGGCCCACTGGTCGTAGGTGGTGCGCGGGATGGTCACCCCCGCCGCGGCCCAGGCGGCCTGGACCAGTCCCGAGCAGTCGTAGGATCCCGGGCCGGTCGCGCCCCACTGATAGGGCTTGCCGAGCTGCGCGTAGGCGAACGCGACAGCCTTCTCGGCCTGGGTCGATGTCGGCCCGGTGTACGGCTGGGGCGCGGAGCTGCCCCCGGCGCCGATCGAGTTGCTGACCACCGCCAGCTGCTGGGGCACCGTCAGGCTGGCCAGCGTGGCCTTCTGGGTCGCGATGAGCTTGCCGAGGGAGTCCTTGTGGGCAGCCAGCTGGGCCTTGAGGCCGGCGATCCCGGCCTCGGTGCGCTGCACCTCCTGCTCCACGCTGGACAGCTGGCTGGCATCGGCGAGCAGCTGCCGCGTCTGGGCATTCTTGTTGCCGGACAGCTCCATCAGCAGCGACCCCTGCTGCAGCAGGACCGAGGGGTCACCCGAGGTGAGCACGCCCGCGGGTCACCCGAGGTGAGCACGCCCGCGATGGAGGTGGCCCCGGTGTCCTCGAACGCCGCGGCGGCGGTCTGCGCCACGGTGGCCTGCGCCGCCTTGAACTGGGCGTTGGCGTGGTTCAGGTGCACGCGGACCTGGGACAGCCTGGACTGCGCGGCGGAAAGCTGCTGGCTGGCCTGGTCGAACTGCTGGCTGACCTGGTTGAACTGGGACGTGAGCTGGTTGATCCTGGCCTGGACCTGATCGACGGTCGGCTGCGGAGCCGCGCCTGCGCCAGAGGCGACGACCGCGAGCCCGCCCGCCGCAACTAGCCCGGCCGCGATCGCGACACCGCGGCGAAACCGGGACCTTCCAGCACCACGTCGCATAGCCACCGTGCCACCACGCTCCTTTTCCCACGCTCCGCCGGACGTCGCCCGGCGACGGCCGGCCACTTCACCAGGGCGGTTACCGTGTTCTGCCCCGGGCCGGAAATCTGAAGGTCACGGTAGTGAAACGGAACGCAGCGATTCAACCGGTTCGGCTGAATATCACGGATTTATTACGGTCAGCTCAGCTCGCTGTCATGCGGCGAAGCGCAGCCGCAGTTCACTCCGAATGATAGAAATCACTTCCGTCTCAACGGACGGATTCCGTGCGTTTCTGCCGCTTTCACCGCGGCGCGCCTGCCGGCCTCCCGGCGGAGCTCTCGGCGCCCGGCCGGCCCGGGGGCAGGGCCATCGGTCCCGTCCGCAGATGACCATGGCAACGGCATGCCATGCCTGATGGCCCTGCCCGCAGGGGCAGGGCGGACGCACCGTGACGGCATGGACTACTACGAGAAGGAGTCTGAGCAGCACCAGCTGACCAGTAGCGCGCGGCTTGCAGGCATCGGCGCACCGCCGGCAAGCCGCGCTCGCGCGACGGCGCCTCCCTGGCCGCCAGATCAGCCTGGCGGGCGCAGGCCGGCCAGGGTGACAGCCAGGAGCCGGCGGACCGCCGCCCGGGACTGCAGTCCGCCCGCGGCGGTAAGGGCGTGCAGGCAGTAGCGGGCAAGCTCACCGGGCGCCACGTCGTCGCGGACGCCGCCGGCCTTCGCGCCTTCGGCGATCAGGCCGCTGATGAAGGCATGCAGCTGTTGCTGAGCCCGGGCGATGTGCTCGCCCCGGTGCAGGAGCGCGGCCAGCTCGGTGCCGTGATGCTCGTACTGGATCATCGCAAATACCTCAAGGACCGCCTCCAGCTGCCGGGCAGGCCCCCCGGCCTGGTCCCGGACTTCGGCGAGCTGCTGGAGGTGGCGAGCGATCTGGCGCTCATGCCACGCCACGAGGATGGCCTCGACGTCGGGGAAGTACTTGTACAGCGTGGCGCGCCCGATCCCGGTCTCCGCGGCGATTTTCGACATCGTCACCGACGCGAGCCCGTGCTCGTGGACCAGGGCCGCGGCGGTGTCCAGGGCCGCGTCAGACACCGCGCGGCGGTGCTCCTCGATCGTGTCAGTCCACAGCTTCGGCACCAGCCAAGCATACATGATGTCACGATAGAGACAGTTTGATTTGACAGCGACATATTGTCTCGATAAAGCTTCTGTCATCACGAACCCCGGACTCCGGTACGCGACAGAAAGGGACATCGACATGGCTGACCCGCCTCCCTACCCCGGCACCTGCAGCATCGGTGACAGCACCGGCACCTCGCCTGACAGCAGGCCCGGAGGTAGCCGGCCGCGCTGGAAGACGGTCGCGCTGGAAGACGGTCGCGGTCTGGGTTGTCGCGATCATGCTGCTGCTCGTGATGGTCATCTTGCACGTCACCGGCGTGGTCGGGGCTGGTACCAATGGCTAGCCCGCGGCCGGGCCCGGGAGCCCGCTCATGATCGAGGCAGCCGGCCTTACCAAGCGCTACGGCGCCGCCGTGGCGGTGCAGGACCTGTCGTTCACCATCGCGCCGGGCCAGGTGACAGGGTTCCTCGGGCCGAACGGTGCCGGGAAATCCACCACGATGCGGCTGATCCTGGGCCTGGACGCGCCGGATGCCGGGGCCGTGACGGTCAGCGGCCGGCCCTATGTCAGCTACCGGCGCCCGCTGTTCCAGGCCGGTGCGCTGCTGGAGGCCAAGGCGTTCCACGGCGGGCGCAGCGCCTATAACCACCTGCTGTGCCTGGCGCTGAGCAACGGGATCAGCCGTGCTCGGGTCGAGAAGGTCCTGGACCTGGTCGGCCTGGCGGGCGCCGCGCGCAGGCGGGCGGGCGGGTTCTCCCTCGGCATGTCCCAGCGACTGGGTATCGCCGCCGCCCTGCTGGGCGACCCTCCCGTCCTGATGCTCGATGAGCCCGTCAACGGCCTGGACCCCGAGGGCGTGGCCTGGATCCGCACCCTGCTGAAGTCGCTGGCCGCCGAGGGGCGCACCGTCCTGCTGTCCAGCCACCTCATGAGCGAGATGGCGCTGACCGCCGACCAGCTGATCATCATCGGCCGCGGTCGCCTGATCATCCAGGCCACCATGGAGCAGTTCCTGGCCGGCGGCTCAGGCAGCTACATCCGGGTCCGCTCGCCGCGGGCGGCCGAACTCGCGGCGCTGCTCACGGCGCGCGGCGCCACGGTTACCCGGGAGGACGGTGATGCGCTCAAGGTCACCGGCATCTGCGCCGAAGCCATTGGCGAACTCACCGTCGCCAGCGGGCTCACGCTGGCTGAGCTGTCCGCGCATCAGGCCACCCTGGAGGACAGGTACATGGAGCTCACCAAGGATTCAGCCGACTACCAGGCCGGCGGCCGCCAGCCTGCCCGGGCCGGGAAGTGAGGGCCGGGCCATGCACGCTACGACACCAGCTGCAAGCCCCGCCGACGGAGTGCTGCCGATGTTCGCCGACGTCGTCCGGTCGGAGTTCTGCAAGCTCCGCACAGTCCGCTCTACCTTCTGGGCGCTACTGGCAGCGGTCGGATGCAACGTCGTGACGGCGGCGCTGCTCGGCGTCATCCTGCCCGGCCACCTCAGCGCCCGCCAGCAGGCCAGCATCGACTCCACCCGGCTCAGCCTCGGCGGCCTGCACCTGTCCCAGATCGCCATCGGCCTGCTCGGCGTGCTGGCTGTCTCCAGTGAGTACAGCACCGGGATGATCCGCGCCACCCTCGCCGCGGTCCCGCAGCGCCGCCTGATGCTCACCGCCAAGGCCCTCGTGCTCACCGTGGCCGCCCTGGTCACCGGGCTCGCCGCGGGTTTCGCCGCCTACCTTGTGTTCCAGGCGTTCCTGCCCGCCGGGAGCGCCATGCGCACCACGCTGGCGACCCCGGGTGTGCTCCGCGCCGTCACCGGAGCCGGCCTGTATCTCGCGGTCCTCGGGCTGCTCGGCTTCGGTCTCGCCGCCGTCATCCGCTCCAGCGCCGGAGCTGTCGCCGTCCTGCTCGGCGCGCTGTTCGTGCCCTCCCTGCTCGCGGCGCTGCTGCCGCAATCCTGGCAGGACACCATCGGCCCTTACCTCCCGCTGAACGCCGGCGAGTCCGCCTACACAGTCCAGCACCACGCCCATGCCCTCCAGCCCTGGCCCGGCCTCGGCGTGTTCTGCCTCTACGCGGCGGCCGCCCTCGCCGTCGGCTTCATCCTGATCAGCCGCCGCGACGCCTAACCACGCCGCCCCGGAAACTACCGGGCCTACATCACGCAGGAGGACGCCATGGCAAGCCCAGACCCCGCACCCGGCCACGGTGACGGCCGCCAGGACGCTGGAGGCCGCACGCTGGCCGCCGAGGCCGTCGTCCAGACCGGGAACCCGGCCCGGTACATCGCCCGGCTCTGCCGGCACGCCAGCCAGATGAGCACGCAGGCCGCCGAGCCCGGTCGGCACCTGCGGCACCGGCCGCGTGGCCAGCGCGGTGGCGGCGCGCCGCCCGAGGTACGGCACGCCGAATGGTCCAGCACTCAGGGGACCGTGATCCTGAACTGGGGCCGGTGGACCCTGCAGGCCGCCGACCGCACCCTGACGGTACGCGCCGAAGCCGCCGATGAACAGAACCTCCAGCGAATCCAGGACCTGCTCACCGCGCGCCTGACAAGCTTCGGCAGGCGCGAGCACCTCACGGTGAACTGGCAGCGGGCAGCAGCCCCAGCTGACCCCCCGCCGCACAGACAGGACCTCTAACGACGCCGCAGGCTTCGCGTCATGCTACCGACCGCATCGTCGCTCCCCCTTAGCAAGGAGTGTTGTCGTGTTTCAGGAGATCGCCGCCGTGCTCGGTCCGCTGGCCACCAACGGCATCGCCACCTCGGCGTTGCCCGGCGCCCCCGTGCGCCCGGTACCGCGGCGGCGGCCGCGGCGGCCGGCCGCCGGCCTGACGTCATCCCGGGCCGTTTCCGCCCCGGCCTGCCTGGGTAGCCAGCCCGTCGTGGACCAGGAGGTGGGCTGCGGTGGGAACGGCGGGGTCGCGGGAAGCGCGGGACGAGTCCGAGGCGGAGCGTGACGACCGGAATCTCGCCGAGCTGCTGCAGGAGCTGCGGGTGGCCGGCCTCGGCGTGCAGGTTCTGTTCGGGTTCCTGCTGTCACTGCCGTTTACCAGCCGGTTCACCCGGCTCAGCCAGGGCCAGCGCGAGCTGTACCTGGCCACGCTGGTGCTGGCCGCGGTCGCGACGGCGCTGCTGCTCGGGCCGGTCGCCTATCACCGGCTGGTGTTCCGCCGCGGCCAGAAGGAAGGCCTCGTGCGGGCCGCCAGCGTGATGGCGATCGCCGGCCTGGCCGCGGTCGGCCTGGCCGTGTCGGCCGCCGTCCTGCTGGTGACCGGTTACGTCGCCAGCGGCCTGCCCGCGGCGCTGATCACCGCGTTCGTCACCGCCGTGTTCGGCCTGCTGTGGTTCGCGTTCCCGCTCACCCGCCGCCGCTGACCCGCCCCGGGCCGTCCTCCTGGAGGAAGCTGGTGATCACCGGCCCTACCCGGTGCGCGCTGTCGAGCAGGACCAGATGCCCGCCGCCGTGCACCGTGTGCAGCCGGGCCCGCGGCATCAGGGAGGCGATGACCCGGTGGTTCACCAGCGGCGTGACCGGGTCGTCGTCGCCGGCGATGACCAGCGTCGGCTGGCCGATGGCCCAGAGCCACGGCAGGCTCGTCCAGCCGAAGAGCCCGGCCATCCGGTACAGGGCGGCCAGGGTATCGGTCGGGCGCCGGATGTGCATCGAGCGGACAAGCTCCGGTTCGGCGCGCATCCGCCCGCCGAACATGGCGCCGGCCACCCGTTCCAGCCGTTCCGGATGGTAGCTGCGCGGGTGGATGAAATGCCAGGCCGCTTCCAGGCTGCCGGGCATGGCGAAGCCGCCGAACGACGTCGAGGCCAGCACCAGCCTGCGGACCCGGCGGGGGTGCGAGAACGCCATCTGCTGCGCGACCGCGCCGCCGAACGACGCGCCGAGCACGTGGGCGGACCCGATGCCGAATTCGTCGAGCACCGCCGTGCCCATGTGGGCCAGTGACCACATGCTCAGCGGGACCGAGGGCCGCTGCGACCGGCCGATGCCCGGCGGGTCGAACGCGATCGTCTGGAACCCGCTCAGGTGCGGGAGCAGCCGTTCCCACAACCGCACCTCGCCCCAGATGCCGGAGTAGAGCAGCAGCGGCTCGCCCTCCCCGCAGACCTGGGCATGGATCCGCAGTCCCCTGATGCGCAGCTGTACATCCCTGACCGGCACAGCCGTGGCTGCTGTGGCCACTGTCATCGGAACCTCCCTTAACTTACCGTACAGTAACACGACCGAACGATCGGTTGGTCCCGTGGTGACAGTAATACCCTTGGGGCGGGGTGGAGGAACCTACGGACCTACGCCTTCAGATCGCGGGACCTTCGGTCGTTTAATACCGACCGATTGGTCGGTAGCTTGCTGCGCGAACCGCACTGGGCCGGCCAGCAGCAGGCACAGATCTCAGGAGGTTAGGCAGATGCGCAGCACGATGATGGACTTTCCGCTCACGGTCGGGCACATCTTCGAGCACGGCCGGGCTCTCTACGCCGACAGCGTCGTCGTCACCAGCGAGGCCGACGGGACGCGCCGCATCGAGTTCGGCGCCCTGGCGGACCGCGCGGATCAGCTGGCGGCCGGCCTGCGCCGCCTGGGCGTCCGGCCCGGCGACCGGGTCGCCACCTTCGCCTGGAACAGCCAGGAGCACCAGGAGGCCTACTTCGCCATTCCCGGCATGGGCGCGGTGATGCACACCATCAACATCCGGCTGTCGGCGGAGCAGATCCGCTACATCATCGGCCACGCCGAGGACTCCGTGATCATCGCCGACGCCAGCCTCGGGCCGGTCCTCGGGCCGGTCCTGGCGGCCGGCGGGGACGACCTCAAGAGCGTCCGTCACCTGATCGTGTTCGGCAACGGCGACCGCTCCGCGCTGCCCGGGCCCATCGACTACGAGGAACTGCTGGCCGCGGAGCGGCCGGGGTACCCGTGGCCGCAGATCGACGAGACGTCCGCCGCGGCGATGTGCTACACCAGCGGGACCACGGGCCGGCCGAAGGGCGTGGTGTACAGCCACCGCTCCACGTTCCTGCACTCGCTCGGCGTGTGCTCGGGGGAGGCCCTCGGGCTCAGCCAGTACGACCGGCTGCTGCCGGTGGTGCCCATGTTCCACGGCAACGCCTGGGGGATGCCGTACGCGGCCTGGCTGGTCGGCGCCGACCTGCTGCTGCCGAACCGGTTCACGCAGGCCGCTCCGCTGTCCCGGTTCATCGCGGCGGAACGGGCCACCCTGGCGATGGCCGTCCCGACGGTGTGGTACGACGTCCTCGGCCTGGACCCGGGCAGCGTCGACCTGGCCTCGCTGCGCATGATCATGTGCGGCGGGGCGGCGGTGCCGCGCAGCCTGATCGAGGCCTACGAGCAGCGCTTCGGCGTCCGGGTGGTGCAGGGCTGGGGCCTGACCGAGACCAGCCCGGTCGCGGCCCTGTCGTTCCCGCCCAAGAACGTCCCGGCGGAACAGGCGATGGACTACCGGGCCACCGCCGGCCGCCCGCTCGGCGGCGTGGAAGCCCGGATCGTGGACGACGAGGGCAAGGCGCTGCCCCGCGACGGGCGCGCCACCGGCGAGATCGAGGTGCGCGGGCCGTGGGTGACGGCCGCCTACTACCAGGACCCGGCGGCGGACAAGTTCCGGGACGGCTGGCTGCGCACCGGCGACGTCGGCCGGATAGACGCCAGGGGATTCATCACGATCAGCGACCGGGCCAAGGACGTGGTCAAGTCGGGCGGTGAATGGATCTCCACCCTCGAGCTGGAGTCCGCCATCCTCACCCACCCGGCGGTCCGCGAGGCCGCGGTCATCGCCGCCCCCGACGAGCGCTGGGGCGAGCGGCCGCTGGCCTGCATCGTCCCCTCCCCGGGCCAGTCGGTGAGCGCGGACGAACTCCGGGCGCACCTGTCCGGCCGGGTGGTCAGGTGGTGGCTGCCCGAGCAGTGGGCGTTCGTGGACGAAGTGCCCCGGACCAGCGTGGGCAAGCACGACAAGAAGCTCCTCAGGGAGCGTAACGAGCAGGGCCGCCTCGACGTCGTGACCAGCGACGCCACGCCCCCTCCGGATGACAAGCACGACCAGAGGAGTGCATGATGCCAGAAGTCGTTATCGCCGCCATCGGCCGGACACCGATCGGCCGCGCCGTCAAGGGCTCGCTCATCGACAAGCGGCCCGACGACCTGGGCGCCTACGTCGTCGACCAGGTGCTCAGGCAGATCCCCCAGCTGGACCGCGGCCTGATCGACGACGTGATCTGCGGCTGCGCCCTGCCCGGCGGTGAGCAGGGACACAACCTGGGACGGATCATCAGCATCCTGGCCGGGCTGAACGCTCCGGGCACGACGGTCAACCGCTACTGCGCGTCGTCGCTGCAGGCCGTCCGGATGGCCTTCCACGCCATCAAGGCGGACGAGGGCTCGGTGTTCGTCTGCGCCGGCGTCGAGTCGAGCACCCGCTCGCCGCTCGGCGTGTTCGCGGACCAGCCGGACACGCGGAACCCGCGGCTGTTCCACGGGAACGCGGAGGGGCTGCCCGAGGCCTACATGAGCATGGGCGAGACGGCCGAGAAGGTGGCGGACTCCTACGGCGTCACGCGCGAGGAGATGGACAGGTACGCGCTGCAGAGCCAGATGCGCGCGGTGCTGGCCGCCAAGGACGGGATCTTCGCCCGGGAGATCATCCCGGTGCCGCTGGCCTCCGGGTCCGTCATGACCTCCGACGACGGCCCCCGGCCGGACACCACGCTGGAGCGGCTGGCCTCGCTGCGGCCGGTGTTCCGCGAGGACGGCCGGGTGACCGCGGGGAACGCCTGCCCGCTCAACGACGGCGCGGCGGCCGCGGTGGTGATGTCGCGCGCCCTCGCCGAGGAGCTCGGCATCACCCCGCTCGCCCGCATCGTGGCGACCGGCGTCAGCTCCCTGGAGCCTGAGCTGATGGGCCTGGGGCCGATCGAGTCCAGCCGGCAGGCGCTGAGCCGGGCCGGGATGAGCATCCAGAACGTGGACGTGGTGGAGATCAACGAGGCATTCGCGGCGCAGGTCATCCCGTCGGCCAGGGCGATGGGCATCGACCCGTTCGGCGACAGGCTGAACCCCCACGGCGGCGCCATCGCTCTCGGCCATCCGTTCGGCATGACGGGGGTGCGGATCCTGGCCACCCTGCTGAACGACTTGCGCACCCGGGACCAGGCGATCGGCCTGGAGACCATGTGCGTCGGCGGCGGCCAGGGCATGGCCATGATCGTGGAGCGGCTGTCATGACCGCCGACCCCGGACAGCTCCGGCTGGTCGAGCCCAGCCCGAACGGACATCACCCGGCCGCCCGCCCGCAGCGGCGGCGGCCCGGGTGGGCGGCGGTGCGGCCGCCGCGGCTGCTGCGCGGCCTGCCCGCGACCGGTCTCGGGCTGCTGCGCGGCCTGCCCGCGAGCGGTCTCGGGCTGGTGCGGGGCCTGCCCGCCAGCGGCCTCGAGCTGGCCAGGATCGGGCTCGGCCGGTCCCAGGTCGCGCCGGACAAGGGGGACAAGCGCTTCACCGACCCGGCCTGGCAGCAGAACCGCCTCTACCGGGCGATCATGCAGACCTACCTGCACCTCGGGTCACAGGCCGAGGGCCTCGCCGACCACCTCGGCGTCGAAGGGATGAATGCCGAACGGGCCCGGTTCGCGCTGACCCTGATCCGGGAGGCGCTGGCGCCGACGAACTTCTTCCTGACCAATCCCGCGGCCCTGAAGCGCTGCCTGGACACCGGCGGTGACAGCATCCGGCACGGGATCACCCACTGGGCCGGCGACGTGCTGCACAACCGGGGCATGCCGTCGATGGTCGACCGCAGGCCGTTCCGGATCGGCGAGAACATCGCGGCGACGCCGGGCGCGGTCATTCACCGGACCGAGGTCTTCGAGCTGATCCAGTACACGCCGCAGCGCGGCACCGTCTACCAGCGGCCCCTGCTCGTGGTGCCGCCGCAGGTGAACAAGTACTACGCACTGGACCTGGCCCCCGGGCGCAGCATGTACGAATACCTGCTCAAGCAGGGC
>WNGG01000762.1_pt1 | contig 38699 bp, 37 predicted proteins | sample 5400661 | NCBI WGS metagenome assembly WNGG01 (sample SAMN13153372, study PRJNA577476) | soil metagenome | isolation source: 100 cm soil or saprolite under Garry oak tree replicate 1 | place: USA:California | collected 2016-06-15
ACTTGTATAAGTGATTGTTGTCCTATATTCTCTCTTCTGTTTTATTGAATATAACTAATTACTACGGTTAAAATCATCGTTCTCAATAGCTAGATAACTCAACGAGATTGACTGAGCATCGTTCAAGAAGAAAGAATTCTGATATCGTGCCGATAAAAAACCTTGACTACAACGGAGTCGATATCTTTTCGACATTATTACTTGCGGCAAACCAGGAGTCTACCGAAATATTGCTTAAATCTTTTCCTATGTGAAGCGACGAGGTAAAGATCTTTGGAGTACTAGCCGTAACTGCAGTAACTGCAGTAACTGCAGTACGGTATGCGATCGCAATTAGGAGTGACATTCACGCTATCAATAACATCTTTAATTATCTTGACAACATTTTTGACATGAAACTGTTTTTAAGGATTTTAGGACTCCTATATTGTTTGTCCGAAGAAATACTAGCTACAGATTGGATTCAGATTTTAGTTACATTTAGAAGTACCTGTTCTCATTGTGGCAAAGAGGTCCCACCTGGCAATGCATTTTGGTCTAATTCTGCAAAAGCAGCTAAGCATTTGAGATGTAAACATACAAAGGATGAGGGTGTCATTACTAATGATAAACTTTCCAACGAGATTGCATCGCACAATATTATTGATGAGCCTCATACCTCAGGAGGACACTCTCCACAGATCATTGATCTAAAATGCTATATATGTGGAGCAAAAACCGGTTGCAATAAATGCACCTTTCTAACTGGATGTGTTCAAAGATTCAACTCCGAGGAGTACTGTATTTGTAAGGGTTGTTCAAGTAACGGCATAGGACAAGCCGGAACTTATGAACAATACAAACAAATTTTCGTACAAAACAGCAAATGAATGTTAGTAACTACTGATTGACTTGGCAAACTTCGAATTCAATAGCCTCATATCGATCACTATTCATTGACTCAGGAAGTTCGTATTCGGAATTAACTGCATTAGGTCGTGTCTGATAATACGTTATAATGGATCTCCTAAGAGGTATAGAAATTTAACTGGTTTCTCTTCTTAAGATGCCACTTGCTTAATAATATAATCGCCATAATTGCGATATCTTTTGTGACCGTCGGCGTCATTTGGGCAATAGGCAATTTCATGCATCCTGCAAAGGAGTCTGCGGCTAATCATATCAAGGGAGTCTTATTGGTCGCCCAGGATAATCTTTTCAATGGAACAAACCCAGACATTATCGCGACAGCAAACATTCCAGAAAAGCTTGTTGTATTGAATAAGGACTTTGTAAGACATGATTTCATTGTCGATAAGTTGAGTATTAACACAGCATACTTATCTCCTGAACAGGATTTTACGACTGCAATTGCATCGAAGAACCCTGGAACTTTTGAATACTATTGCTCTTTACATCCAATGACAATGCGCGGTAAAATTATAATCAAAGCGGCTTGAAACAAGACTAATGGAATTATAATCAAAACGGGAAAATGACCAGTCGTTTATATAGTTAGTGAGTGCATTTTATATATTTCAATTTGCTGAAGGATTTGGCTAAAAACCGGGTAGACTCACAAAAACCAAGAAAAGAAGGGCTCACATATATTATAGACAGGTTTCAGGGCCTTGACAAAGAGAACCTTGAGATACTTGCACCATTCATAGACGTAGTCAAGATTCATGGCGCGCTCCCTTTACTTGCTTCCGATACCCTATTGAAACAGAAAATCAAGTTCTATCACGACCTAAGCGTACAAGTATCAACAGGAAGTACAATTGGCGAATTCGCAATTTTGGAACACTCACTGGAAAGACTTGTGAAAGAGGCTTCCGCCATTGGATTTGACACAATAGAGATTGGGGAAAATAATATAGACATAAGTATGGAACGCAAAAGGAAGATTATGGATTTGATAACATCCCTCGATATCGATGTTCGATGGAAGGTAGGAAGGAAAGATCCTAGACATCAACTGAATGCCGAAGAAATGTCAAATAAAATCGATGAGGCGTTAAAGCTAGGATCCAAAAAGGTGGTACTCGAGGCAAACGAAGGAATCAGTGTAGGTATTTATGATGAAAAAGGTTTCATAAAATGGAACCTTATAGGAGCAATAACAGCAAAATTTCCGCCCAGCACTTTCATATTCGAGGCTCCCCTGGAATCACAACAATCGGCATTAATTGCAGAATTTGGACAGCGGGTAAATTTAGCTGAAATTCCTCCCGAGTCGGTCGCATCAGTCGAATCTCAGCGCCGAGGATTTCTTTCGAAAGCAGCTTTTGGTGTATCATATTTGCGTAAGGACCCGGAGGGCGGTCCTGCAGCAAAATTCATTTATTATATTATTAAGACAAAGCATCCTATTGAACAGAGCGATTTGATAAGTCTGAGCCACCTGCCTAGAAGAACAGTACAAGGAGCGATTGATGAGCTGAAACTACAAGGCTTGATAATTGGAAGAAATAGTCTTGATGATGCAAGGAAAAGAGTGTATATTCCAGTTCATTCGGATTGGCTCTAAAGACCCGGTCTAAATTCGAACCAGGAGTATGCCATTGAAAACACTCACCCAAAAAATGCTGTTCTTGTTCCTTCTATTTCCTATACTACTTCTCTTCTAATGTTAAGTTCTTCCTATCGTTCCTTTCACAAATCCTGTTTGCTCCGATCCACTTTTCTTGCGTCCGTACAAGAGGATTTTTGGTTAACCAGCTCACCATAATTATTATTATTATTGACTCTGACTGATATGCCCTCATTTTATAATAATACATTAGATGTAAAATTTAAAAGAGCAAGTGATCAGAATCTTGTTATTATATTGATAGACACATTTCTTATAAATCATAAGTCTATAGCACAGTTCAATGAGTACAAAAATGTCAATGTTTCTAGAAGTCATAGGTATCGTGACAGCATTATCGCTTATAATGGCGAGTGCTTTTGTTACTCCAGCCTTCGCATTGAAGCGTTATTTTAATTGTGTGACTGAAATTGCTAATAAATCGGGAAAACTCTCTCTAGCTGATGTCAATAGTTGTTACGATAAAGAGTTTCACAGTAGCAGCCATGCAAGCAGTAGTTCGAGCAGCAGTGCATCAACTTCCCACGCAAATGGTAAATGATTAGATCGATATTGCTAGGATTATAATACTGGAGCCCTTTAGCGATTCATTACTATTATTTCTTCGTCACGATTTGATTTTATTTATTATTTTATTCTATTCCTAGGAAAGGAAGGCCAAGATGTCTGTATAGTGATATTAACTAAAACTACTCAATTAAATTGAATTAAATCAAATTAAATCATTCCTACATCTAATCAGATTCGCCAGCATAGGTGCTCTAACCTAACTACTTACTTATTTTTTGGCTAGGTTATGAATCGATTTTATCTTGCCTGTATTGTTCGTGGATACTGCTAAATGAACTAATTAATTATTAGAGAAGATATTATTCTTTGATGTTGCATCTTGGACAATCTTCCGATAGAGTTCATTATCGAATTATTAGATATTTTGTTTCTGGTTGAGCCATACCCAACATTAATTCCATCCCCACTATTTGAAATTTTGTTGTTATAAATCAGATTGTTATGTGATTGTGAAACAATGATGCCTGTTAGTTCATTATAAACAATATTGTACCTTGCAATAGAATTATACATATTTCTACTAAAGTCTATTCCATCGCCAACTGTTATTATAAATAAAAGCTAAAAACTGGTAGACCTCCCCTTATATTGGTCTACTTAGTTAGTATAACAAAAATAAAGTGTGATTCAAGAAGCACCCTTCAAGTAAAAAGTATTGCTCTGTGTATTGTATCCCAGCTGCTTGAAAGTTAATACCCTAAAACCATTATCATGCAGATATTTCATTAACTGATCAAACAGAGCTGAGTTAGTACGATAAGGAATATTGGTACTCGGGTCAACGTTATGGAATGTGATTAATGGAACTGCATTTATCTTTCCACCTTGATTGTACTTAATTTGACTATTGACTATCTTTACAAAGTCAGAAAATATTGCAGCGTTATTAAATGAGTCCTTAATTTCTATTACGTCAAAGGATAAACTTCTAGCAGTATACTTGGTTGAATAATTCAATTTACCATCAGGAGAATTTGTCCTGCAATCAGTTTGTGGATTCTTTTTGAATCCAGTGCAATCTAAGAACATTAAAGGCTCTGTTCCAGATCGGGCCAGATCATAATATTTTGCAACTGTATTTACTACGGTGGGATTATTTGATCCCTCATTGTATGGATAAGCAAAGATCGTAGAGTTATATCCATGGCTAGAAAGACACTGCTTTGAACCGCCAATTTCAAAATCCAACTGACTTTGAGATAGGGTGTTTAGATGAGCATGAGTCATAGTATGGGATTCTATATCCATACCATCTCTCTGCATAGCAGCTATGTCTTGCCAATTCATCGCCCCGCTGTCAGTTGTCTTGCCGCAAATGACAAAAAAAGTAGCCTTAAATCCATACTTGTCTAAAATGGGTTTTGCATAAGTGAAATCTCCTTTTCTATTATCATCAAAGGATAAAATTACGACTTTATTATTAGGAGTGTTGCTACTTGTAATGCCTGCATTGAGGTAAGCTCCGTATTGATTTGAAGGAGGGATTTGATTAGTGAAATGCTGGAGCTGTCCATAGGCTACGATTGGCAAAAACGCTGTTACGATTATTATTCCAACGGCGTTAGCGATCAAATCCTGAAAAATTCTTCTCTTGCTTACCAATAAAATCACAAATTCTAATCGACACCTACGTATAATCATTGTCCAATGAAGATTCGCAAAATGACTCTTATAATATCGTGATTCCTTTAGTATTTTGTGTATCTCAATGTATAATTTTGTATGGCTTTGGATGAATGTTCGTAGAAATTATCTGGATAGGCTGCGCCGTCTTCTCTGGATAAAATACGTATCCCTTATACCTCTAATCTCAAATCGATCGTGCGATAATGCTATGTAGATTGAAATTCAATGATAGATGTTCATTGTGTTATTATCAGTATTTCTTAACTTCCTATCACTTTTAGATCTGATATGTTATATGTTTCGCCCTGTGTATTTCCCTGAAAAGTCAACTTGACAAATCTCGCTGTAACCGGTGAGTCAGATAAGGTAAATTGTTCTCTCCCTGAATTCATGCCGGTATTTTGAGCAGAACCCTGGCTCACGAAGTGTACTCCATCTGTTGATGTCTGTATTGTGAAAAAGTTTATTGACTTATCTCCGTTGGCAAATCCTATTTCAAGATTGCAAATTGATTTTTCTTGTCCTAAATCTAGCTGCACCCAAGAACCTTTCCCAGTAGCTGACCACGTCGCTACAGGATTATTATTAGTACTATTCCCGTTGTTGAGAGTATTTACAAGCGTGTTTGAATTGTTATTGTTACTGTCCGAAACTGCTGCAATCTGCAGTCTATTTTGAGCTCCGCAAGATACTTGCGGGTTTAGCGATTGACTGCCAATAGAATTCCCTTGAACGTTTGCTAATGTCGTAAACGACGTATATTGGTTATTTGGGAAGGTGGCATGTGCCTCTATCTGCCATATTCCTGACGGTCCTGAAATTTGGAATGCACTTGGGCCTACTTGCTTGAGAGGATGTACTGAAGGAATGTCCCCGTCGTAATCAGTGATAAATGCATCTATTTTTGTAGGTTGTTTACTGAATTCAAAGCTTACCTTGTTGCCCGTTTGCACTGTCAAGTTAGCATTGGTATCTCCTGGTTGAGCAGGAAATACAACTTTATTTAGCTGCCCACCGTCGCTAAGAATGAAGGGGGACATACCATATTTGTGATTATTATACACCAATTTGGCTTCGGGAGCTATCGACACAGCAGTCGATATAGGTCCAGCTGAAGTACTAACGGCATATGTCATTTTGAACGGTGAGAAGGCAACCGGCGTCGAAATAACAAGAATAGTCACAACTGCCAAAAATATTGCGATAAGAGCATTTTGTGTATCCTCAATCCCTTTCAAATAGCGATCTCCCATCCTTTGTTCATGGGAATAATTGTATTGGAAGTATTTACGCCATATTGAACTAACTACCAAAATAATAATCAGTATGAAAGATAGTGACGTTATTAATATTTCAGCTGAGAGTCAATGTGCACTCGATAACCCTTGGGACAACAACTTTGGTAATAATTAGTTATATCCGAATAAGCAGATTCCATCCTCTCAGCTATGCGATGAAATCTAAATTAATTCCATAAACGGTTAAGGTAATAATTCAGCATTTCAATAGTGGAATCTCTTGATCATACAAGATAAAGAAAGGGATTTCTTTATCTTCTTGTTGTTAATATCTCGTTCAACCCGGTCAAGTTCCTGAGTCATCGGTTTACGGATCATGCCGCTAAACCAACTCTTTGTTCGTAACAATATGCCGAGAAGTCTCTTTCAAGGTCTACACTAAAACTTATAGCTTTAATTACTTGTCTCCCTTTCAGTGTACTCGGTCACCACGGCCACCAAAGAGATCCCTTGACCCGTAGTTCGAATACGATATGTATTTAGGTTATAATAGTATTCGACGATCTATCATTCTCGATAACATTGTTGTGTGAAAACTATTTTAATTAATCCACTAATACTATGTAATTAGAAAAGAAATGAAAACACTAGTTCAAGAACCCATTATCAAGCGTTGGAATAGAGGAATGCAATTAGTTAGAGCCGGACGAGGTTATTCAAAGGCTGAGTTGGGAGAAGTTGGTCTGCACGATGTCAGACGTGCAAGGAATCATGGTATACCGGTAGATCCATTGAGAAGCACCAAATATCCTGAGAATGTTGACCAATTGAGAGTTGTAGCAAAGACAATTATTGATTCTAGAAAAATCGATACCGCAAAACCGAAAACCGACACCACGAAACCGAAAACCGAAAAACGTGATACTGAAAAGAGAACCAAGGTCAAAAGAAAGACACCCACTACCAAGACTAAAAAATCGACAAAGAAAAAAACTTCGGAATGACGTGATCAGCTTCGTTTACAAAAACCGACATCAAAAACTAGGTTCACGAACGATTAAAAAATGACGAATTGACCCGGGAATCAGGGAATGATATTGTTTGGAGTAGTCGAAATTGCACTTCGCCACATTATTATAATGCTAGAATATTACCACTAACAACCATGCGTCTAAGATATTGGAGGATAGATATTCCTGATCTAGCCGAGGCAAATTATCCCATTGAAAAAGTCAATCATTGGGAAATAAAATGCATGCAGGGAGAGTACCAGCACTTTGGTGTGTTCTGGTATAGGTATGGTACGCCCTATGACAAAGAACCTGTTCATGGAATCTGCTTCTATTACAACGAAATTCCTCCACATGTGGTGCAAACAATTACAGATTTTCTACAGTCGAAATTCGGAGGAAAAGTACTTTACAGGAAGACCAGGGTCTTCCTACAAGGATCAAACGAGTTTTCAGACCCAAAAGCTATTGGAGACCTCGCACATGAGATAAGTCTGAAATTTAATGCGCCCATAGAGATAACCATTGAATTTGAAAAGGTAACAAAAGAAGAACAAGATCAAAACATTTTCAACTTACCATCAAATAAGATGCTACCTATCGTAGGATCAGATTAATGTCTAATCAGAAAATCGTAGGATTACACCTAGATTTGAGATCCCATCTGGTTTAATCTTGGTTTGAGTACCTCCTTTTCTTATACTTTATCATATGAAAAAGAATTTTTAAATGAGTAAAATAGGAGAAATACTATGTCTAGTCCAACCATAGAAGAAGCTATAAGATTACTAACTGTTAGTAACATCGAGGAGTTTAATAGATGGAGAATGAAGAATCTCACCGTAAAACCAGTTATTGATGGAATCGACTTTGTAGGGAAAAATCTTTCTGGTGCCCTACTTAACGGCATATCATGTGTCGGTACCAATTTCTCTCATTGCAATTTGACACGAGTCAATCTAGTCCAAGCCGACCTCAGCAAAGCTACTTTTGACGGAGCAGACCTTACTGATGCTCTACTGATGTATGCTGAAATGAAGGAGTGTAATCTCAGTGATTCTAATCTAACTAGGACAAATTTAATGTGGGCAAATTTGCAAAACTCCAATTTGTCCAGATGCAAATTATTCAAAACAATATTCGTTAATGCCAATTTGATGGACGTAAAACTTGATAATGTCGACCGAAATGGAGCATACCTAAAATATGCAAATCTTAAAGGGACATCCTGGCAGGTAGAAGAAAAAGAAGTCGAAACGCGACATAAGGATCCTAAAAAATAAGTTCATAATTTAGTAGACCATCGAGTCGTAAGCTTCTGACTCACTCCTAGGATCGGCTATTAATACGGTCCTACTTTATGTGAGGAACTAACTTGGAACGAAATAAAAGAGCTTACACACCAAATGAAGCTGGTAATTCCCAAGCAGTCGATATAGCTCAGATTAATTCGATGGTTTGAGATATATAGAGACATACAGACATTTGATTACAATCAGGATTGGGCCTTGCTTTTAATTTGATGAAAGCGCCTTTTAAAGGATTAACTCAATTCTTCTGCAAATTCAGGCTTTTGTTGGCTAATCATTTTCCGTAATCCTCTCATGTAATTTTGGGCAAACATGGTTATGGGTTGTGATGAATACCATATGCAGCCAAGCACCTGACAATCATGACATGTCCGTGCTATATCCCATTGGGGAGCGCTCCAAATTTCTTCTACGCTCTTCTCAAGCAAGTTGTAAATATTATCGGGGCTATTAAATTTCCAACAAGGAACCATAACAGTGCCATTGCCGTTAACAAAGATGCTTTTCCACACACCACACTCCTCAAACATTCCCCGTCCGTGTTCTATTATTTGTTCAAAATATTGTGCAGGAATCATAAATTGAGGAGAGGCATGGGTTTTCATATATCCCAATATGCTCTCGCATACTTTTATCATAGTTCGTTTATCAGGAAGAAGGGAAAAATTAACATCAGATCTGTCCTCAACGAAGGTAAAGGAAACTGCATTTGAGCCCAATTCCTTCGCTTTATCAAAGTAAGTTTGATTAATGAATTCCTCGGTATTGTATTTAGTTATGACGCTATTAAAGTAGTGGGGCACTTTATATTCGCTTAAACGACCAAGGTTGTCCATCACTTTCCGAAATATCTGTGGAGAAACACCTCTTACCTTACAGTATGGTTCTTCGAACATAGAGTCGATGCTGCATGTAATAAACTGAATATACCTCTTTAGCTCGTCAAGATCAATCGTATGGAGAAGAGAGCAATTAGTTATCAAGGTTATAGGTAGTTGGAGCTTGTAAAGATGACGGACAAGCTCCATAAAATCTGGGCGGCTTGTAGGTTCACCACCTTCAATAATTGACCAAATACAATACTTCGAAACTTTGTTGAAAATCTGCTTCCACTGTTCGGTAGAAAGATCGTGTTGCCTGGCAATTTTAATCTGACCATCTTTATCAGAGTCGCCGAAAGGACACATGGGACAATAGAAGTTACAGTAGTGTGTTAGACTAAAAACTGCAATTAATGGACGTCTCCTTCCAATGATCCTGTTGCCTGACCACTTTCCCAGTAACTTGATTGTACGGATAGTGTCGACGACCATCTATACCCAGCTTGATAAAAGACATATCTATTAAGCATTTATATACTGACTAGAAAAGCCGAAATAGCTCGTCTCTGACGAGTGTTTAATGAAGCAATTCTGATGTCAATAGAGTTTGCCATGTTTCTCTAACGTCATGCGTTCTGATTAAATTTGCGCTGTTCAAAATACAGATTAATTCTGTTGCTGCTGATGGAATTAGTCGTTCTTCTGGTTCCAAGTTGAATATATTCCCAATGAATGATTTCCTTGAAACGCAGATACAAATTGGCTTTGAAAATATTTTTAGTTTCTTTAGGTTCGATATCACTTCAATATCTCGGATATACCACGGGAAGTCTGTCATTTTTGTAAAGAACGGGTTTTTTCCTTTTGCCCTGAAAAAACCAACAGCAGGATCGATAATGATATTGTCGGCTCCAATATCGGAACTTTTTGCTATCGATATACTCTCATTCAGAACCTTCATGGTTCCTAAGACACTTCCTGAGATGCTAGCAGATCGGCCACCATAGGCACCTATAATTATTGGCAGTCCTGATCTTGCTACAATGTCTGCCATCTTCTTATCATATTTTAAGCCTGAAATATCGTTGATGGCATCAGCCCCGAGCTTGATTGCTTCCTTGGCTACCTCGGCTCTGGGAGTATCTGCCGAGATCGGCAAACTACAATTGCTCTTTATGACCTCTATAGCATGAGTCATCCTTCTGGTCTCCTGTTCAACTGAAATGATAGTTTCGAGGTAGGGTGCAGTAGACATCGCACCGACATCTATCATGTCAGCGCCTGTTTTTTGCATCTCCGTAGCTACATTAGCTATTTCATTTACTTTAGTCTTAACAGAATTTTTGTAAAATGATTCTGGGCTGACATTGATCACTCCCATTATCCTGGCCGGAACCTTCTCACCAATCCTTAGCTTCCCGATAGAAGTCAATGATAACTTGGAACTACATTAAATAATATAATAGATTTTATAGTCAATAAGCATGTTATTCTCCATGAATGATTTTCCTCTGTCGGTCTCCCATTCAATGCTTTACTCAAATGTAGTGTTCAAGGGAACCTAGAGCCAGTGATGAATTTTTAATAAATCTTCGATTGGTTCATTTTTAATGAGTTTTATCAGTGCGAATGCTTGCGGTACAGATAGCATAGGCTTTTCGAAATGGTCGTCTATGGCTATTCTGGGACATGCAACTTCCACAAAAGCATCAAGGCCCTTGAAGATTTGAACGTTATCATCAGTAATATTAGTCATTGCGATTAATTGAACCCTCTTTCCTAGCTGCTCAAATAATTTTTTAAGTTTAAGTGCCTGAATCTTGGCAAATTGTCCTTCCTTCAATCCAATTATAATGCCAATTCTTTGTGCATCCATCGCCTTATAGATTGATAAAATGGCTTTCTTCTTGAGTATCTGGGCGATCTTGTTAATTTGCGAATATTCCTCAAAATACGGATCTAGCATGTACGTCGGTTTTTCGGTTGACATTGCAACACTCACTGAATGAAATCTGCTCTGGCCAAGGAAAATGTACGCATCGACCAGGTTCTGGCTGTCAAATGCGGGATAGAATTCACAACCAAAAACTTGGCCGTCGTTAAGCTGTCCCTTCCCTCTACCAATGATCACTTTGTAGCCATACTCTTCAAAAATCTCCTTGACATTACCAATTTGATTAAGGTGCTGACTGTCTGTCAGCAGCGACAGAGTTTTGTAGGATTCGTTTCGAAGAGAGGAGGCACATTTTCTTGCAACTCTATCGAAGCTAATGTCATCATAAGCATTAACCATTATTACCCTTTCGCCAAATCTCTCACTTGCAATAGTATGGCCAATGTTGAATAGAATCTCTACACCTAACATGTCGGCCGCTTGTGTATTGAGATCGCATGACCCCCAGCAAGTATCGCCTATTATGTAGGCTGGGATACCAAACTTTTCGGTAATATTGTCCGCACTAGTCTGGATTTTAGGAATAAGTCCTTCCGGTCCATTAAGGGCAACCGAACGCGGTTTTCGCGCATCTATTACTTCATGGATTCTCTTTTCGTCTATTAGCATCATTTTCCTTTTCTTCACCAGTGAATAGTTTAGTAAAATTCAAAGGTCGACGATGCCACATTTTAAGGCTTTGGTGTGAGACATAATTCAACAATGGCCCGCTGCCACAGCACAGTATACAAACAACCATTCATAGATTAAGAGATAAATACAGAGATTGAGCACTGCAGCTAAAGCTAGTATACCGGAAGTAGCGACAATCAGCTTGGTTTTATTTTTTAATTTTATCACCAATAAAGGGAGTAAATGAATTATTGGGCCCGGCAAGAGGGTTTTTTGACATCTTCTTCAAGAGTGCTCTATCTTAATCGAATAAGAATTGCTAAAAATTTCTGGCGCCTTGTCGATTTGTTCGCGATTGTGCATAATAATAGATATTTCTTCACGATTTGGGTCGACAGTGATTCGATATCGCTGTGGTTGTTGCATGGTGTGAATGTTATGCTCAAAATTGACAGGCAAAGAATTATTTCTTAGCGATTCAGGAATATGTGGCTCGAATTGAATTCTATTTTCGAGCATATTCAAGCGCATTCCAAGCATCATCTCTTGCATTGCATATACATACATCCCAACAGACCAAGCTTGGAGGATGCACGAGTTAAAGGGTTCAGGTCTATCGCCTCTATATGTTTCTGCATACATACCGTTCTCAGAAAGTATTCTTTGTGCCATAGATTCGATGTAATAAAGTGCCGGTTCTAGCCTGTTCATCTTAATCTCACTAATAGCGGCCCAACCCGTTACAAGTGGCCATACTGCACCATCATGATAAAGACTCGGATGATATTTTGGATCGAGATTGCTCAGAGTTCTTACTCCCCAAGGGGTAGTCAGGTCATTTTTTTCGATTCTCGATAGGACAGAGTGAGCTTTTATTCTGTCTCCTATAGAGTCTGTAAGTAACATGACGAGTACATTTGGTCTAATACTAGAGTCCTTGGTACCATCCCTTCTTATCGTATCAAAATAGAAACCATCCTTGTTATTCCAATATTCTCTCTCTACATTGATTCTGAGCTGATCAGCACATCGACTCCATCGCTCTTGATTATAATTATCACCCACAATCCTTGCTAGCTCGCTTCCAATTTTCAAACTTTCGCAGAACAGTGCTTGGACATCATTTGCACTCTTTCTTCTATCAATATGATCCATCCATGTAGAATCCTGAATAGGTAATTTTTCGGCGACGCCAGTAAATCCGTTTTCGACTAATCCATCTCTATCTACATCTTTTAGAAATCCCCAATTGACAAGATCAACAATCTGTTTCCATCGATTTTGTAGATAATGTCTATCTCCTGTAGCCAACACATATTCACGTATTGCCCAAGGAAAAAGAAATGTAGAATCAGCTGATCCAAATGTGCTATCATGCAGAAATGATTTACCACTAATTATCATCGGCAACTCTCCTTTCATTGCAAGCTTCGAGGTTTTTCTTGCTTGGTGAAGAAGAAAATTTTCGATCACTGCAATAACAAAACGGTAATCTCCAATAGCCAAATAACCTCTCAACGACCAGCCTGTGTCCCTAGCCCAATAATTAGGGAACCTCGGCAGTCCTGCGCAAATACCTGGTCCTAGTCCATCGTATTCTGCCTTCAAGTATTCCAAACTCGTTTTGGCTTTTTCGAATGCTCTAACTAGTTTTACAATAGTGGAGTGCTGATGCTGATTTTGACTCGAGGACGCAAGATTTAAAGTAGAATTAGTGATCGATTTGAAATGATTTTGCGTACTTTCCAGCAGTTGTTCATAATTATCCCTCATATACCGGTATTCCTTTAAACAATCTTCAGAACTGGTAAATCCGCCGGCCGCCACTAGTGCAAGTTCGCTTGTGTTGCCAGCTTCAATATCAAGATCATATGAAATCTCCAAATCGTTATCAAAAGAATCCATTAAAACCCTCGAGGGCCTCAGAGTCTTCGGCGCGACTCCAATTGTTCCGTAGAAATGAGCAAGATTTTTCTTTGCAGCAGTTTGGATTTGCAAGCAATTGTCTCTTGTAAGTAGCTTCGAAAAGTTACTCTGGGAAATAGCAGCTAAACCATAGCTAGTAATATTGCCGTCAACTACGAAGTGTATACGAATCTTCCGTCTTGTTTTTTCCGTTTTCTTCTTTAAACTTAATTTTGTATAATCCCCGTCTCGATCCAACAACTCCAACTTCATAACAAATCCTTTGTTATCAGGTGGAACGAATAGTGTCCTTTTTACTTGCAAACCTGCCACTTCATGCCTCGTATAAAGAAATCCATTCTCATGTCTAGAAGATACCACGAAATTTGGGAGTCTCTTACGGACTCCATCATCCATAGATATTTCCACTAGAATCCTACCGAAAGCCCTAGCTGGTGGTACATATAATCCACCATTGTCATATCTTGCTCCCATCCAAGACCAGTTAGCGGAGAGCGAAGCATTCGATGAACATACAATATACGCTTTTTTGCCAGATAGAATTAAGGGACTTGTGAAGTTCTTAAAAATCGTATCCTCAGTTGATGTATTAGAATCAGAATCATCTATCATGTTGGAGGGAATAAAAATTCTTTCCCTACGATTGCTTATGTAATCGTTAAAAGTAAAAGGTATTATAATCTGTTCAAATCCTTCTAGTTTACTCAAAATAACAATCTTATGTTTAGTTTGTTCTTTCAAGCCATCATCTTTTATTATTAGGAATCTTGCGCTTTGAAATGGCTTAAATGGAATGGGGCGGTCTTCCGATAATGTGGCTGCATTGACCACATCCTCTGAAGTTGCGATGAAAATTGATTTTTTTGGAACCGGAATTTCATCCACGTAGATATCCAAGGAGACTATATTACCGCCTAACGGAACAGGTGGATTTAGTAAAGAGAAAATAAATCCATCATATTTATTATCTCCATTCACTATCGTTGCATTTTTTAAACTACCATCAATATATGAAAGCACAGTATGTGTTTTATCGAGCGTTCTAACCATTTAGCGCACCTAGGAGTTTCATCTTCTATTCTCGAACAAGACTCAACCTAAATCCTAAATTATTAAAATGGAACGCGTAAATACAATCATCTAAAATCATAAAATTCGATGGATGAATTTTTCCTTTTAAAAAGGGAATCACATTTAGTGTTCTAGGTTAAGGTATTTTAATATTCATCTGCTGTTTATACTGCATGTGGGTTCTTTCTTCTTGAAAAGACAGACCGGTGTCATATCAATAAAAATACTCTAGGGAAAAGTTCCTGGGCGTTCGTCACGTTATTGAAAGGCCTGAGCGCCTTTCCTTTCATACGGTCAATGCATTAAAAGTACGGGGGCAGCCTGCCAGTACCACCATAGGCACAAGGCCCCGTCTCAAGCCCTGCAAGATCCACCACGTAGACGTGCTAGCATGGCTATGCCGCCTTAGGGTTGCTCCCTCCCGGACCTCACCCATTTCGACAATTCGCAGTCAAAACCCCGCCTTCGCGTGGTTAGCTGCTCATAACCATCCGACACGGCATGATTTCATTTCAGCAAGGCAAGCAGGTACCTCACACCTATGGATTTACCCGGCAGTTACTGATCCCAGCATAAAGCCGATTTCTGATATGGGGTACGGCTAGCACCCCGATCCTCCCTGCCTCCGCAAGTATTATAGCGAGGACTCATTATATTTGCTTATCACTTCTTTGATCCATGGAATTCAACAATTAAGGTAAAGTGCAGATAATCGAGACGAACTTGGCGAGCCTCGGTATTTGATTTACTTATTCTTAGCTAGGACTTGAAGGGTCTTGCAGACAGAACAAATTCTGCTGGTAGAATTCCGTCCGCAAATTAAGCATTCTTGTGAGTGGGCTACAGATCCCATGGAGGAAGTCTTCAATATTTTCGATATTTTCATCATAGAGTTGTAAGCGTTATACTTTATCCCTGCATGTCCTGTCTCAAGATTATTGAGAAACTCACGAAGATCGGTTCTGATGCTTTCATGCATATACGGACATTCTTCGGACTGAAATGGGATGTCTCTCAGCATAGCATAGAAAGCAATTTCGTGCTCGTAAATTTCTACAAATGGTTTTACCTTTTTCAGACCGTTGGGACCATACTGAACCGGTTCGGGATACATCCAACCAACTCTCTCTATATCACCTGATAGAAGGTTAATCATGAAAGTTTGTAGCTGGTCATCAAGATTGTGTGCTGTCGCAACGACATTCGCACCTACCGTTTCTGCTATCATGTCTATTGCTCTCCTACGAAAGGTGCCGCACATAGAACAGGAAGTCATTTTTTCAGACGGCCTCTGCTGCATTGCTTGATCCATGTCCAATCCAAAAAGATCCTTATAGCTTGAAATTTTAGTTTCCACTTTAATATGGGAACAAAAATCTTTTACAATTTGTAATGATTCATCCCGGTAACTGTTTATACCTTCGTCTATTGTGATAGCGACCAAATTAATGCGGTTATGTTCTTCAAAGAATTTCTTTAGCACGTATAGAAGGGCCAAGCTGTCTTTGCCCCCTGAGACCCCAACTGCAACCTTATCCCAATGACCAATCATGGAAAATTTTTGCATCGTCTTGGCAGTTTTTTGTTCTATAGAAAGTAAAAAGCATTTTTTGCATAGATATTCTCCAGAGTATACTCTATGATATACAGTTAATCCACCGTGACATTTAGTGCAGGTTTTTCTTGACAGAAGCAGCAGTTATAGAATCGAGGTTATTATTTCTTGGCGTTAGAATAGCAGCAAGGCGTCGTCATGTATTTCAGAATTACACGGTTTTTAAATCTATAGCAAAAGCATTTATGCCTCGACCTCGACTTGACTGTGAGCGTGCAATTCAACGATGAACTGTTAGATGAAATTAATCTCAAGATAATAGATATCTTGAGCAGAGATTCCTCAACGCGATTTGTTGAAATCGCCAGAAAGATCGGAATCTCTGATGCAACGGTACATCTGAGAGTACGCAGGTTGATAGCTGCTCGAATAATCGGCAAGTTTACAATTTCCGTAAATAATGGCCGTCTCGGTTATGACCACCTTGCCTTTTTGGGTATAAATGTTGAACCTGGCTTTGCCGAGGAAGTTGTTATCGGATTATCGAAGGTGGAAGCTGTGTTGGAAATTCACGAAATGCATGGTAGGTTTGATCTTATACTAAAGATTCGCTCGAAAGATCTAGAGGAAATGAGAGATATAGTTGTAAACAAGATAGGTACCTTACAACATATTCTGGAAATAGAGCTAATGACTGTTTTAAAGTCGAGAAAAGAAGAACAAATGGTTCCTTTGAAATGCGATATCGCAGAAAAAACAGAATCTGCAATCGCGTAGCTCTCAGGAATGTAATTAACTTAATCAGGATCTGCTCTGCTGCTATTGTTTTTGTTTTTCCTTCTTAGAGGTCTGCCACCAGTCCAGATAATCATCATGCAATTGCCTTCGTTTATTGATAGACGCATTTTCTGCCTTATCGCGTAATTCATCTATCTTTTCTCTGGAAGCAAATATTCCACAACTCTTGCAAAGAAAATTTTTGCTATGGGGATCAAATTTCAAATCGCCGCCACACTCAGGACAGAAGTTTGCCAAACGTATTTGAGGCGTCGAGCTCCTAATAAAAGCATTGTGCAGAGAGGTGCGATTATAACATTATATTATTGCTAACTATTCTTAATTTTATCAAAGGAAATGGCTGGTCCTTTGATTCAATTTTAGATTATCATTAACATATTGCCGGAATGTTCAGCCTGGTGCATGGACTTGCATCGTCATTCCACCTTTACGGTGGTCAGTTCGCCCGTCATTTGCCATGCACCAGGATAAGAATTTCAGGTACGCAAGAAATTAAACTGTTTGGTTTGTTACGCTCACTATTTTACTATCTGCATCTACCTTTACTTCCATTCCAGAGCTCGTAGTGAAAAACGACGAGTTATCAAGCATATCCACAAGGGGTATATTCGAAATTGCGCACCCTGAGGCCGTGGTTATGTCTGCTTTGTTACTGCATATTATCGCTGCTGGCGCAGCAGCGTTCACTTTCAACGAGTAAATTGCATATGCGCCTACACTACTTCCGATAGCCCCAGGAAAAACTAATACTGCACCTTTAACAGAGCTACCAAACAATTGATGATGTGGGTCTTTTATGATGCCGTTTTCTGTATCTATCATCGAAAGAAAATTAATTCGATCTTCTGTGAGAAGTGCGTTTCCTATCCCAGACCCTCCTACAATTTTTCTACACTTGATGCACGTATTCAATTGCAGTCAGCGTATTCCTTCATAATTGTCTTAAAGTCTTTCAGAGATACCCCTATCCTGTTTGAATGATTCAGATAATATGCAGCCTTAATACTGTTTGTAATTACCGAATCATAGTCAGCCTGCGTGATTAGGGGTGTGAGACAGGTGCATGAATCGCACATGAACTCACCGCCGGCGTGTTCAATTCGATCGATCAAACCGAGGTGTTTCGCTTGATTATGAATTGCTCTTGCGCAGAAAATTATACAACGTTTCGTCAACCTTTTTCCTTCAATCAGACCTGCCAATAACTGTAGCTCATTTAACCCAAGCTGGGGACTTCCCAGAGCGATTAAGTCACCATCTTCAGCTGTATTTAGCTCATCTTTAATTGCAATAACTTCTTCCTTACCACAAGAGACAACTTCTTGTTGCGTGCCCTCACATTGCGTGAACATTCCACAAGAGCCGGATGTCCCAATCGCCGCTGAAAGAGCTTTTGCTTTCATTGTGTCAAGTTTTTCTTCGCCTGCGCTAAACGCAACACAACTATCGCTTACTGTTTTTCCCGCGAAGTAACCTAGTACGCCATAATCTAATTCTGTAGCGAGTTCAAAATCGGGTTTGATTGCCAGTCTTGCATGTCTGAACTCGTCCATCATAAGATTGGAATACGGAGATTTCCCTGTGATTGAACTTGCAAGCGCACTCAGAGCGCTTTCTCTATTAGTTAACAGCCCTAAAATTGAATTCGAAAATACTGCCGCACTACTCTCAGCAAAGCTCACGGCGCTACCTTTTTCGGGAATATCAAAAATCTCGTAGGGAACACATGTAAATGAAGTAGTTGTACCCAACATTCGATAGGACCTTACTATACTCATTTGTTTTTTGATAAATGTCTCGGAGAGATTTGCAGTCTTATATTCGTCAAAGCCCATCGGATTTATTGTCGTTCTTATCGCGACCCTGGCACTTTTACTAATCTCCTCCAAAAAGTCCACGCCGCTATCGCCAATAGTATTATAATTGACTCCCGATATATGAGCCCATTTCACGGGGATCAGTCTTTCTGCTTCGGTAGCTTCACCTATTGCGAGCAAGATTCTATATGCAACAGCAAGCGATTCGCCGCTCTCACCTTTCAACATATTTTCTTCCTCCCTGGTGAGCTCCATTTTATAAAATTGATTTGTTAGGTGTAATAACTATTTTTCCGGTCTTCCTAATTTATCAATATTGGTTACGATTCCACATCCTGCTCCTCTCCAATGTTATCAAATTCAGCCTTTTCCAAGCAAATTATTACCACGCCTATCGCTTTTTCCATGATGGGGTAACAGCATACAAATAAGCCCGTGGAGTGATCATATAGCGGATATTGGACCGGAGATGACGATGGAAGATCCAACGATAAATAACCTTTTAAACTTACTTGGACATTCTTCGCTCTATCCGCCACAGCAACAAGCCGTCTCACAGGGTTTGCTAGAGGGTAAAAACTTGCTCGTCACATCTCCTACTGCAAGCGGCAAAACGCTAATTGCAATAATGGCAGCAATAAAGGCATTTGAAAAAGGAATGAAGGTTTTGTATCTTACTCCGCTACGGGCCTTAGCCATGGAAAAGTATCATGATATTTGTGTGCTCGAACGTTTGAATATCTTGAATAGAAAAATCCGTATCAGAGTTGCTTCGAGTGACTATACCTCAACTGCGAGGGAACTTGAAGAAGCAGATGTTCTAGTTTTAACAAACGAGAAAATGGACTCTCTAATCCGACATGGGACTAGCTGGATATCCGACGTCGGACTCTTCGTAGCTGATGAAGTTCATTTGATTGGTGAACGGGAACGCGGGCCAACACTTGAAATGATATTAGCAATAATCAGAAAAGTGCATCCTCATGCACAGATTCTGGCATTAAGTGCGACAGTTTCAAATTCTGCAGATATCGCAAAGTGGCTGGATTGTGAACTAATAGAAACTAACTGGAGACCGACCAAATTGTTAGAGGGCGTCTATGAAAATGGGACTATACTCATGAATGATGGTAACCGTGTCAAAATTCAAAGCTATTCTAATGCTGCAATAGATATTGCCATTGACTCTATTGATAATGGTGGACAGGCATTAATCTTCGCAGGGACTCGTAAACGTGCTTCTTCGCTTGCAGCTAAGTCTGCCGAAGGAGTTCTTAGACGACTTGATAGAACCGATAAAAAGAAGGCTACCACGGCATCGCTGCAAATAAGAAGCAAAGGTGAGGACGTCGAGCTCACGGCTAATCTCTCAAAGCTGGTATCCAAAGGTGTGGCTTTCCATCATGCAGGTTTAGGAGCATCCAGTAGAGAAATTGTGGAAGAGGCATTTAAGACCGGTGTAATTAAACTTCTAGTTGCTACTCCCACGTTGGCGTCGGGGGTGAATCTGCCTGCAAGAAGAGTGGTACTCTCAAGTATTCTACGATATAATGCCGATTTTGGCGCAAATATGCCTATTAGTGTTTTAGAATACAAACAACTGTGTGGACGAGCAGGGAGACCGAAGTACGACAAGTTTGGAGAAGCGATAATTGTAGCTGAATCTGGAGTAAGTTCAACAGATATTTATGAACACTACATACTTGGTGCACCAGAGCCCGTACGCTCGCAGCTGATAAACGATAGGGCATTGAGAGTGCATATTCTCAGTATTATTTCCACAATCCCTGGAATGAAGCAGGGCGAGATATACGATTTTTTCGAAACCACGTTGTGTGCTCAGCATTACAAAAAGGCCGCTGTAGCCTTGAAAATCGAAGCTGCTTTGCGTTTTCTTGAAAATGAGAATCTTATCAAATCGAAAAATGAGAGATACGTACCTACTAATTTTGGAAGACGATCATCATTACTTTATATTGACCCCCTTACTGCCGTAGACTTCAAGAGAGCAATCGAATCAACTGGGCAGTGTAAAGCGAATACAAGTGAGCGTGTTATCAATCATACGCTTGGCTTTCTGCACCTGATCACAAGTTGTGCTGACTTCTATCCTAAATTTTCAATGCGAAGGAAAGACTTAGAATTAACCACAATCATCGAGGAACATCGTAGCGAATTGCTCTATCAGATTAGCGAGTTTGAATGCTCTAGGAGCCTATTGGCGTTATATGAGTGGATCCACGAAACCAGCGATAGGAAGTTAAATGATAGACTCTCAGTTGAACCTGGCGATATGCATAGAATGGTCGAGATCTCTAACTGGCTTGCTCATTCGTTATATGAGGTTGCGAAACTACTTAAACGTGGAGATTTGTTAAGAGAATTGCATAATCTTCAGATTCGAATAAGGTACGGCATAAGAGAAGAACTTATTCCACTTGTCAGGCTAAAGGAGATTGGAAGGGCAAGAGCTCGAGCATTATATGATGCCGGTGTTGTTGACGCCAGGAAAGTTACTGAAACACCGGAAGCAAAACTATCTGCCATACCAAAAATCGGTCAAACTTTGGCAAAAAGATTAAAAGAGCAGTTAAAGAAGGAGCGATATTAGAACTTCGATGTTCGAGCAGTAAAGCGAATTTTTGTCTTGGTTTCATCTGTAGTTATTGTAGTTTTATAAGCCACCATATCTACGGAATTAATAACAGTAATGCTAGATCTGTCCTTTTGGAACTACATCCTTTTCTACGGAACAATGATTTCTGCAGCTTCCTTTCTGATCATACTATTTCTGACGCCTAAGGTAATCAAATCACTCATAGCGAAAGGAAGTGTAGTTCAAGATTACCATAAACCTGAAAGGCCCAACATTCCAAGACCGGCCGGTCCAATTTTGCTCATAGGAATAGCGGTCGCCGAGATTATTCTTTACTTTCTTACTCGGAACACACAGGTCCTCGCGATTTTATTAACTACAATAATTGCATTTATTGTAGGATTGATTGACGATAAAAAAGTCATGCCGGGGTGGTATAAGCCCATTGCACTTATTCCTGCTGCCATTCCGCTGATTGTTTTAGGGGCTCATGGAACTCATTTAAATCTCATATTTGGAGACCCATCCATTCCACTTCTATACATTCCCCTGATACTAATCATAATTCCGGTTGCCGGTAATACCATTAATTCAATTGATGTCTTGAATGGGGTGGCTAGCGAGGCAGTGATCGTTGCGATGATTCCACTCTTGGTCTCTATAGCTGTCTTCGGCAACACCGTAGTATTTCTTGCTGCTCTTCCGCTTTTTTTTGGAATGATTGCATTTTATAAATTTCATAGATTTCCAAGCAAAATATTTCCAGGAGATTCAGGCACTTTATTGATAGGAGCCATGTACGGTGCGCTTGCAATTGCTGGAAGCTCCGAGATAATAGGAGTCATTGCCTTGCTGCCATCAGTGATGAATTCATTTTTGTTTCTTGATAGCGTCAAGAAAATTGTTGAGCATAGACAAGTAAAAGCTCGACCTACAGTCTTGATGGAGGACTTTAAGTTAATGGCATCAAAAGAGAAGAATGCACCTACAACACTATTAAGATTAATCTTGGCAGATGGTCCTCTGTCAGAAAAAGAGATTGGCAAAAAAATACTCAAATTGGCAATATATAGCTCTATTCTAGCACTCCTGACCGTTGTTATACAATACTATTTTCTCTCACCCTCTTTCCATAAATGAGGCTCATGAATCTCATGTCATTTCCTATGATAATAATAGTATCTTGATAATATTAATCGCGCAGTAGTAAATCGATTCTGATTGCAATCAACCGGTATTTGGTCGAGTGCTTGGTTTGCTATTCCTTATCAGCTCTGTAGATCTGTACGATGTTCGACAAACCTCGGTTTTCAAGAAATGACCAGTTTTTTCCACAAATTGTACAACTGATGGATTCGGCCTTGAAAGAAAACTGGAGCTCATAGTGACTGCATCGTATCTGATGCTCATGTTTGAGGGCCTCCATTTGTCTGAGGAAGGTAATATGCCTGGCAGGGTTCTCTGTCATCACAAACGATGTATACTTGAGAATAAAAATTCTTTCGGGATGACGCTAATTTCTATTCCAATATTAGTATTAGACCTCTTGTCGCATAATATTCACATTTATAATTGTATTGTACTCGATATGTAGCAATCTAGATTTTCACATAGATTTTTTCATGTTTTCTGACTCCACAGAAACCACTCTAGATTTCTCATGATCTGCTAAATTCTTTCTACTACGTTATCTTATTATATAATATAGAAAATCATACAGACGATCGGTTTATCATATATGAGCTGCGTTCAAAATGAGGTTAAGATAGTAAGATGGACAGCTATTTTCGGCCACACACAGAAAGTAAGGGTGATTCATAAAAATTTTCGACTTCTTTTCTCAAATCAACAATTTCTATATCTTTCTGGAGATGGCCAAATATCTGTCAAAAATGATCACGAGCCGAAACAATACCAGTCTAGCGGAGCATAATGATGTTTAATAATACTCCTGCCACTGATAGTAGTACTAACGTCATTGTATCGATAACCGTAGGAGAGGTAAAGGTCCAGTTTAATGGCTCTCCTGAGTCGGTCTTGACATCCGTCATTAACTTCTTGACAAAACAAGTTCCTACCATCGATTTGGCTAGGAAAATCTCGTTAAGTTATGCAGTTACGGAGCTTATCGATCTATTTTCGAACTTCATTAAAATAACCCCAGAGGGACCTCGAGTTATCCTAGAGCACAAAGAATTTGAAATGAAAAAACTGTCGGACAAAGAAATTGTTGCATTGCATTTGGTAGCAGCAAGAATTGCAAAGGATCTTGGCAAGACGCCTAATGATGGAAGGCAATTATCTGAAATCCAATTTGTAACGACTTTGAACCCAAAGTCCGTCAGCTCAAGACTCTCGGAATTGGTTAAGGCAGGACACGTGCTGAGGGACACCACAGCAAATGGAAATGAATCTTCCACCTATAAAATTACTACTTCTGGTATTCACTGGTTGAACTCGGTGTTCGCTAAAAGGGTGAAGGGATAGACTAGAATTCTCAAGACTGAGATTCAGAAGGCGGCTTTCTTTGGATGTACTGATAATTTCTCATTGTTCCTTTTCTGGTAAGAATATTTTCCCTAACCATGTCCGTGAGTGAATGAGAAACCGCGGTCCTATCGTAATTAAAACCACGCCTGGACAGCTCCTCATGAACCTCTCCTAGCGGCTTTTCGGTTCCAAAATACCCTTCGTACCATAGTGATTGGATGAGGCCTCTACATGTTATTCCCCCCCTTTGCGCCACCTTGGTTTGCACAGTGACCGGATTTGTCATCTGTCTTTGAATAATAGGATTTGAATGGATCTGCTCTGTTAGAGTATCGACCTGCTTTCTCAATTCAGCAATTTGAGTACTGAATTCCGAATTAATACCATTTGAAGTATCAATACTTGACAGTACATTTTCAACCACCTCTTTCACTTTTGTCTCGACACAGCTGATCTCCACCTCCCAGTCGCGGTGTTTTAATCTAATTCTAACTTCATCTGGTGAAGGTGGCGACTCGTTCATTACTGGTGATATGAAACGGTGAAATTTCTATCACATAAACTTGTTGCTGAACAACTCCATCGTGTGCATGTTGCGCAACATTAATAACGATCGGTGTTATATTGTTGAACAACATGAATATACAATTGAATTCGGCCGAGATTGACTTCAATGAATTTCAAAGCATATTGGGCCAGTCAATAGGAGGCAGCCTGTCGTTGAAGTTGCAGAATGTTCTTAGCGGCAAAAAAATTGTTTTTGGCTGTTACGAGAAAAATCATGTACCACTCGGAGGATGGGGCGTCCGAGCTAATCCAAGCAGTGAAAAAACGATAAAGTCGATTCGGCCAGTCAATGAGCCTGTGCTAGTAGCCGCAGTCGATTCCAGCAGCATAAGGATAGCAGAAACTGAAGACGGTTCTCTATATGCCTTAAAAAGCGGGATTGCATTCGCTCTAAACGGTCAGGCGATCATGCACTTCAAAATAGGCCCAATTTTGTTTTATTTAAGCAATGAGACTATTAAAACCTCCGAACTTGACCATAGACTTGCAAGGTTGGTTCTTTTTGATGCAGAATCGGCTAAAAGACTGATTAGAGTAAGAGTTGAAAGGGCGATACAGATGAAGCTATCAAATCATTTTGTAAACGCAATAATCGTTGTCGACGGAGCATTAAAGTCATCGCCATATGAAAAAAATAACCAGAATATTTCAAGGGTAGCTGAGAATTGTTCTATTCGTAGGAACGTATTGTTGGGAATCAGCAAAAACACCTCATTTAAGCTTCTAGATAAGGTCTCGGCACCTCTTACAAAAATCAACGAGGCCGCGTATATGGACGTTGACGTGATTATCCAGAGCCTAAGCAGAAGCGCCATAGGTAATAATCTTCTTGTAAAGCTTGGAAATAACGGTAGTCCTATCCTGCGTGCAGATATCGTTTGTCCGAAGGGCGATATAGGACACTCAATTGGTAAATTGCTTGCCAATGATTCAATGGCTGGAGGATATCCGGAGACATTAAGACTTGCACATCATGTCTCGACATTTAGTAATACAGAGATCTCGTGTCTTAGAGGACACCTCTTAAGCAATTATGATGTGACCGAACTGCAGTCAGAAGATATCCGTAAAACTCTGCTAGGCTCTATCCCGACATGAAAATACTAACGAAAAATAGCAATGAACTTGTAATACTGGCAATGAAAGGTGACGCCATCAGCAAGGGTGACTATCTCTTGATCGATGACGGAAAGCTGAACAGAAAAATGATAGCTCAGATTTATGATGAGGAGTATCTTTCGTCCCAGTCGTTGATTGAAGATATCGTCAGGGATGAAGTAATAACTGCATCGAGTACTGAAAGTTTACACGACCCGCTCAACATTGCAAAGCTATCAAGAATGATCCGAGATGCGAGGTTATTCCGCACTAAAATACGCGGAACTATAGATGCGTCAGGCAAACTGTCGAATGATGTGACGTGGATTCCGTCAAGGGTATATTCCAAATTAAGGCGGTTAAGCATTACCGAATTGAACGAATTTCTAGGAAGGACTGGAATATTTCCTATTAAACTAGGCAGAACCAAAGGAGATAACGAAGATTTTGAAATATATGCTGAGGATCTTGATGGCAAACTAAATATTGTTACCGGCAAAAAGGAATCTGGCAAATCGCATCTTTCTAAGATTCTTATAAGAACACTCGTGCAGCACGGCGCCTTTGTGATTGTATTTGATTTAAATGATGAGTATGGAGGATTAGCAACCAACTTTGATGGATCTCCCTCTTCGCTTGCAAATCAGGTCAAGATACTGCAGTCCGGAAAGGGATTGAGTTTCTCTCTAGCGTACTGTGGCAAGGCCGCTATCTCCAACGTGCTCAAAAACGCGCTCGACACTCCAGCCGCATCTATGCGAGAATTCTTCCGAATCTGGGATTGGCTTGAAAACCGGGATAACCTAGAGATCGAGGCCTTCGGCAACGCGATCAACACATGGAATCTTAACGAGCTAGTACGCGATGCGCTAGTTTCAAGGTTCCACGTAATGCAGGCGTCTCGATTATTTTTGCAAAGTCGTGCAGAGGGACTTAGATTCGAAAATATTTTTTCAAATAAAAATAAAGGCGCGGTAATCGTGGTGAGCATGGGCAAGATAATCCCCTTGGTGAGACGAATGGTCGTAGAGCTCGTCCTAAACAAGCTGGTTGACTTGCTAGAGAAGGATATAATTCCTCCGATCTTTCTCTTTGCAGAGGAAGCCCATTTGTATATTCGGGAAACATACTGGGAGGATATCATAACTAGAATGAGACATTTTGGAATTTATCCAACTTTTATCACGAATCAGCCAGATGCTATTGGCGACGGAATTTACCGACAGGCAGACAACATATTTTTGTTCAACTTCACAAATGATGTAGACTTGGACAAGATATCAAAAGTTTCTTTAGCTGATAATGATACCGTCAGGTCAATAGTAAAGACGCTTCCTCATCGTTGCTGCTTGGCCATTGGTAAGGTCGTGTCAGAACTGCCTATCGTTTTAGAGATCGCGGCGCTTGGAATCTTAGCGCTCGGAGAAACAAAGAAATTCTTTAAAACCTAAATTAGCTTATCCAGCAGATGGAATAGGGATTAACCGATGGCACTTTCCCCACGTTTTTTTGTTCCTATGTCAGCTGCATCGCTGACCGGTGATATGAAGATCTTGCCATCCCCTGCGGAACCTGTGCTTACTGTATCTAGTATTGTGTTTACCACTTTTTCGACTTGAGAATCTTCCACTACCGTAAGTACATTGGCTCTAACCGAAAATTCAGAGACATATCTTGCTGTACCCCTGCTACTTTCAACCATCGGCTTTGCGCCTTTGCCCCGTCCCCTTGATTCGAAAATAGTGCAACCCCCTACTCCCGCTTTTTTCAACGCTTCATTTAATTCTAAAACCTTCTCGTTACTGATAATGGCTTCTACGCGTTTCATGTTTTGCTATAAAAAGATGTAATAATAAAAGCTTTTGTTCAATAAGCTAAAACTAATGAGAGTAGGATAGGTGGTATGTGATGTGTATTTGGACAAGTTTCATTCTTCTTAGCACGAATGATGAGTGTTTAAGAGATAAAATTGCCCGAGGCCCTACATAATACTCCCTCCGATGTACCTGAGTATAGCTGGTTTGCAATTCCACAGCCAGCATGTTTGATTTGTAGGATATATGGAGGGCCAACAATTAAGAGTATGCATTTTAGACCAGTGCCGTGCAATATAGTCTATGAAGGTATCTGGATATCGCAATCGCCTTCAGGCAAACTCTTTAGGTTAACTTCGTAACCATCTGGTACCCATAAAGTACATCTCGCTAGTGTTAGGCGGACCATTCATGAGTATCCGAACGACGTCAAACCTCATCATACTGCCAATCAGAAAAGGTCTTATTCATCGCTTTTCATAATTATCTCATCACTATGCCAATAGTTACAGTGTCAATGTTTGGTGGTAGAACCCAAATAGAAAAGGACCGTCTTGCAGAAGCAATTACTGAGGATGTATCAAATATACTGAAAGTACAGAAAAAAGAAGTGATAGTAGTGATTGAAGAAGCACCTCATGGAAATTGGTATTCTGCTGGTGTTCGTCTATAATCTAATGTGGGTGTTCGATCTATTACTAATTAAAAATAATAGCAGTTAGTGATTTAGATTTAGCTTCGATATCTTGTTTATGAGACTTTCACAGTTAGTATTGCCTTTTGACAGTTGCATAGTGCACTTCCTATATACGATAGAACACAGTAGTATTTGTTGAGGTGTCAAAAGCAAAAAATTTTTTCCTGTCTAAGAAGGGAATTATGCTTGTCCTAATCTTCACAGGGTCCCAAATTCATTTAGTTGATCGTAGTTTGAACATCACTCTCAACTAGTGCCCTATACTGGAGACGACCGACCTTTCTATACCGATTTCGTCTGAGTAATACACAAAATCAAAGGTCCTATGCATGAAGCCAGATCAATATTCCTATTATCCAGATAATATGAAGTCAGTATTCAGATAATACTGACACTAGGCTATTTTAATCTCTCTAAAGAGATAAGTAAGCCTGCTGCGCTTTTGATTTTGTTGGATAGTACAGGCTATTATGCAATTCTAGGTGTATCTGAGCAGGCCAAATATCCTGAGCTGAAGAAGGCATATAGACGTCTGGCAAGAAAGTACCATCCTGACAGGAACAAGTCATCTAACGCTGAGATTATGATCAAAAAAATCAATGCTGCTTTCGAAATTCTTTCTGACGAAAATAAGAGGAGTAAGTATGATAAGAATGACTTCAAAACGGAATTGGACGAAGAGGAGATCAGCTATGGGCAGAATAAGGGATCCGATACACATCGTATTTACTCAGATTACAATAACAATAGTAGAAATTATGATCCCTCCGATAAACAGTATTACCACAAAAATAAACATACTCAAATGCAATCTACAGTTTCAAACCTTTTGGATACTCCAAAAGGTCGATTCCAGATAACTGCTGAACCTTCACTTTGCTTGGCCTTTGGCAGTTGTGAAACGCTTGCACCCAAGGTGTTTGTTTTAGAAAAAAACAAGAGAATAAATCCAAAGGTCAAAATAGAGTCGGAGACTGGGGCAAACTTTGAATCAATACTCGCCGCGGCCCAAACTTGCCCTACAAAAGCAATTAAAATTGTAGATAGATATACTGGCGAACAAATTTATCCATGATTTTTTGGTTTATGCTAACGTCTAATGGAATGTTGTTTTTCTGTATCTCGTTAGGATTAAGCATGGTCTCTGACGACCTCAATGTGCCCTTACCAATCTTTCTAATGTGAGGGATACAGTTATCTTATATCTGCCTCCTCTCATATTTTGCCATCTTCCTACAAAAATACCATCCATCATATGCTCATTCTAATTTTTTGTATTTTACCTTAATAGATCTACTAAACTCGGTAAGTTCGTGGATTGTAGGAGAGCCTCTTGTTTCTTTTTTAGTTATCTTAAGAGAACCTGCCATGTTTGCCAAGAATAATGATTCAAGGTTTTCTTTGCCTAAAATTTTCATCGCACAAAACGTTCCAATAAAAGCATCTCCTGCCCCGACCGTGTTCGCAGCCTTAAAACCCCTTTCGGCCACATTTACTGTCGGTACTGATGTGATACCGTCAGTCTCTCCAAAAATGCAGCCTTTGTTTCCTCTAGTTATTATTACTCCCATATTCTTATTCTTGGTGGCAAGCATTCGACACGCACCAACAGGATCAGAATTACCGGACAGCAATGAGGATTCGTACAAATTAACAACCAGAAAATCAATACGCCTAATAATATCGATAACATTTTTTACTCCGATTGAAGATAACATTCCCGGAGCCCATACTGTTATTTTCTGGCTTCCCGCTGATTGAAATATTAATTTTTTAGCAACTGCTAATGGCGGGTCAATAACGGTTACGAGCGAGGAACTCCTGATTGTGGATAACACGTTTTCGGTCTCCACCATTCTGTCAGTCAAAATGTCGTTTGCCTTTTTGAAGGTCATTATAGAATTTCTCCCATATGAATCAACGATGATATATGCTTGACCAGAGGAGGCTTCTAGAGTAAATTGAATAAGATCAGTTATTACTCCATCTTTTCTCAAGATCTCTAAATGTTCCTTTGCTATAAGATCTGAACCCAATGCACCAAACAATACTACTTTGTCCTTGCCAAGTATCCTTGCTGATGAGACCGCAACATTTGCTCCTTTTCCTCCTGGAAAGTCAATGACCCGTTCAACCTGTACCTCCTCTCCTATTTTTGGAAATTTCTGGACAAATATTGTCTTATCCCAGTTTATAGCACCTGAGACGAGATGACTTATCGTCATTTGATATTTTGTGTTGTAAGAGATAAATGAGTTTTTGTTAACAGATCAATTCAATAGGGAAGAAGTTGCGATACGCGAAGTTAGAAGATTCATTTAGTATGGAGAACACAACAGCTTCCCAGTTCAGTTTACTCACATACAAGAATTAGTAATATCGCATTTTTTCAAGCAATAGAATTGTCTTCCCAATACACTTTTTCATTACTTCCGTCAAAGCTGACACATAGCTATCCCTTGTTTTTAAACATCTGCATATTGTACTAGGCCCCGATTGTCTATCCAATATGACCTATAAATACAACCATTCTCTTGCATTCTACTTAGTGTTTTTGTACGTCAAACTGTCATAATGTACTTGTTAATAAAAAATAAAATTTAATAAGTATTTATCTTTGTATTATCTACTGCTAATTATATGGCAACTAAAACAAAACCAAAGGGGAAGAAGAAGGCGAAGAAGACCAAAACAACTAAAAGGTCTAAAGCCACTCCGAAGAGGAAGGGATCTAAGGCACAAAGTACAAGGAAGTCAAGCAGTAAGGGCGCTAATGTCGCGCGTACAAAAAAAATTTCCCGACGACCAAAGAAATCCACCCGTAGCAGAAGGCCTGTCCCACGTAAGGAGCGACCGACCGAGTTAGAGAGTCCACCTTCATCGTTAGGAGCAACGACGACAATTTATGAAAGTCAAGAAGTCACAGCATTCGGTTCACCAGTAGACGAGCGCGACGACAATGAGACTATGACTACCCCGACGGTATCACCGTTGGATGAAAGCGATGAGAACCCGAATGATAGCAGCACATTGCTGGATTGATGTGATTAATAAATACATTCGAGATACCACCTCTAAATTGGGATGATATTAGAAATAAGCACCACTCACTTTGGAACCATTTACGTAGTGCAATCTGTTGCATACTATTTGTCTCAAACCGATATTGGAAATTCGAATAAATTATGGCAAAACGCTTTGTACTTTTAATCAAAGCACGATAAATACGTTAAGCTCTTTGGACGGATATGATGAAATCAATTCTCTCCGACTTTACTAAACGGGGATTTGTCCGATTGATTAAACCATTTGAGAGTTCGACTGATGATCTTATCAAAATAACTAGAGCCTTTGGGATTGCGCTTAAGACTCATGTCGGAGAGTTCAGAGATGAAAACAAGATCGAACCATATATCAATCATCCGCTGAAGGTGGCCCTAGTTATTGCGGAAGAGCTTCATATACACAACGCAGACCTCGTAAGTGCGGCTCTTCTCCACGATACGACACTTAAAGATGATGTCGAATTGAAGAAGGATTTCGGTGAAGCTATTCATGACATAGTTCATCTTGTTACAATGCCAATAATAAGAAATGAAGAAAGGGCAAAAACACTGGACGAATATTTCTACAATATTGCAAACAGCTCCATACTTATTCGATATTTGATCCTTGCAGATAGGCTTGAGAATGTTAGAGCCCTAAAAAATGGCGCTCAGAAGAATAAAATCCTCCGATATAAAGAAGAAACTCAGAAGTACATAATACCCATAGCAGAAAAGACCGATGAAGACGTCGTATTTAAACTATCAATTGCACTCTATGAACTAAAATAACCAAGTATTCCGAAGCCTTATCTTCGTTTGATTTTTTTTATTCTTTTTATGATTTCACGAGTGGCTAAGATATGCCCGCTGCAACCACAGATGGGAGATCATTTTAATTTAAATAAGCTGTTAATCAGCAGGCCCAGCTCCGACATGTGAAATTCATTAACATGCCTTCTCTTCACATCATCTTTGTATTAACACCGCTCAGTATGTGTGTCCTATATCTTCCCCAGTTTCTTGACATATTTTTTGTAAGCCTCGAGATATGATTTCTTGTCTCCTATGTCAATAAATCCTGAATCTATTTTGAACCCTTTTACAAGTCTATTTTGTTCAAGAGCTTTTCTTACTGCATCATCCATTCCAAAGGCGCTTGAATTGGGTACAAGTTTGAGAAATTCTGGCTCCATAACATAACAACCGATGTTAATTAATCCTTTCACCTCTGGTTTTTCTCTCCAGCTAATGACTCTATTTCTTTGCCTTTGTTTTTCGTGTTGTCGTTCCCCTGCCCTTTCTTTTCCATCATTAATATCTATGAACCCATACTTTAGATTTGTTTTATATGAGAGTAGTGCCATGGAAATAAATGCTTTAGAACTCTTATGCTCATCTATCATGTTATCAAGATCAAATGCGTAAACCGCGTCCCCGTAGAGACATACGAAGGTGTCATCTAAGAATTTCTCTGCTGTCTTTAATTGGCCTGCAGTAGCTAGAGGTCTTTCTGACCTAGCATAGTCTATCTTGATCCCGAATCTACCACCATCTTCAAAATAATCTTCAATTGTCCTATGGAGATAGCTCACGCATAGAATAATATGGTCTATTTTACCATTGATAGTGCTATTGCGATTGATATTATTATTACCATTACTACTTGTAATCCACTCGATTATGTGCTCAAGTAATGGCTTATTACCTAAAGGTAACATAGGCTTAGGAATAAAGAACGTATAGGGCTGTAATCTAGTCCCTAAACCACCAGCTAAAATTACTGCTTTCATGTATATTGCTATAACGCCGCCCTCTCTACTACATGTGGTTCATTAATGGGACATATAAATAAAATGTGGATTGCTTTTAGCCAGTCCTCCTTTGTTCCTTGGGCCTTTATATTTTTTCTACCATATATCAGTATGTATTTATGGCGTAATTTAGAGCTCAGTCCTATGGCCAGCAGGACACAAGAGGAAGCCCAAAAAAACAAAGAAAAGTGTCTTAGGATACTTGCAGTGTCGCCAAATATACGTTACGCTGGAAAAATTAACAAGTTTGGACGGACTCTTGGAGGACAGCTTCGTAGAGGCGTAGTACCACTTTTCAAACCAGATGAAGCCCGCAATGAGAACTTTATTGAAGCGACAAGGAACCAACTACGCAGAGCGTTTGAACTCTCTATCGGCAAAACAGAGTATACTTTGACTGAAAATGAGAGGGTCAAAATCCTGACATTGCCTACAGTAGCCTCCTTCTACTACATCACTCTAGATAAAGATACGAAAACAGAGGACGTACACAAGATTATCGGAGCACTAAGAGAGTTGGTCAAAGAAGATGAAATTTGAAATGCTATAGTATTCGATCAACCAAGATCCTTTGTATCATCGTTGGAACATTGAAAGCTTCTGAATGCAGGTAGCTGTTGAATTTGTTGCTGAGCATTACGGTGAGCTAATTTCTCTTCAATGGCTGTTTTTTGCAAACGTCTTAAGTCTTCGGCGCATCTCTTTATCGTGAGAAATAGATGGATGATATGGGTCTGCAAGTATCACTTCGTACCATAAGTAACGTCCATCTTTGTGAAGGTAATAAGAACCCAGACTCTCCATGTTTGGAAAGTTCTTAAGAACTCTTCGTTCAGCAACATGCTGCATACTTATTCCTTGTTTGATGTGCACTACACCGAGGTGTTTTGGTCTTCTGCCTGAAACCGGTCTTTGTTTTCTCATGCCTCCCCTGCCTACTCTTGCCCGCACCATAATGATACCTTGCTTTGCTTTGTAGCCCAACTTCCGTGCTCGATCAAGTCTGCTCGGTCTTTCGATTCTATGTATAGAATGTTCTGTTCTCCAACCAATTGCTTTCGACTTGAGTTCATCACTGTTAAGCTTCCACATATTGTTCCATGTTGCAGCCATGTAGCCACGCATACTATTCATACATGATTTGATGACCCTTAATATCTGTATACTAGATATGAGAGCTATAAATTAACCTCGTATGTACCGAATTTCTAGTTGTTTAGATGTAGACTATCAATTTTGCTAAATTGGATCGCATAATTTGGTAAGCAGCTTAAAAACTATATACCGTAATTTACGACTAGCTATTTACCAAATCAGATTGGTTTTCGTACATGATCTGTATTACCTTTTCTGCAATTACTGTAGACGCCAGTTCCTGAGACTCTTTAGTTTGTGAGGCTATATGAGGTGTACATATTATGTTTGGCAGCTCAATAAGGAATCTATTCGTTGGGGGTTCGATCTCAAATACGTCTAACGCCGCGCCTGCAATTCTATTATCTTTCAGAGCCTGGCATAGCGCATTTTCATCGATGACCTCACCACGCGAGGTATTAATAACATACGCTGTCGGTTTCATCTTTGCTAAGAGTTCTGCATTTAACATGTGTCTCGTGTCAGAAGTTAACGGTACATGACATGAAATAAAATCAGCACTCTCTACCAATGTATTAAGATCAGTTCTAATCAAGCCTATTTCTTTGATATAGTCTTGATTTATAGGATAGATGTCATAACCTAGGACGTTCATACGTAGCCCACGTGCAATGCGTCCCACGTTCCGACCTATGTTTCCTACACCAATAAGCCCCAGATACTTTCCTCTTAATTCTGTACCTATCAATTCGTTCTTTATCCAATTTCCCTTTTTAAGTTCACTGTCTGCTCGTGTAATGCTCCGAGCGAGAGAAATCATGTTGCCTATAGCGAGTTCGGCTACCGCATTAATAGCTGCCTCGGACGCGTTGATTACACGCATTCCTTTTTCCTTGGCACTATTTACATCTATATTATCTAGACCAACGCCTACACGTGCAATAATTTTTGCATTAATTGCTGCTTCTATCACTTCTCGGCTAATTTTTGTTCTACTTCTGACAATGATGACTTCGTAATCTTTGACCCTAGAAATCAGTTCATTAGCCTCGATATGAGGACAATAATCCACCGTCATTCCTGCTTTTTTTAACATAGAAAGCCCAGCATGATCTATAGGGTCACAAACCAGAACCTTGCCAGTAATATGCACATAGCTTGGAGATTCCGGTACTTATATAATTATTACTTAGCTATATGCACAATGAATGAATGCAAAATTGTTATATTATCAATCATTGATATCTCTGCTGTGAATACTTGAACGAAATTCTCCAGCTAGACTACGTCAAGAAGTATTTTCCCATCAGGAGAAGTATCAAAGAAATGTTCCGTAAGAACAACCAGTCCTATGTCAGAGCAGTAGATGGTGTAAGCTTAACAATAGAGAAGGGAAAAGCATTTGTCCTCGCTGGTGAGTCAGGATCTGGTAAGAGTACCTTAGCAAGGATTATTCTACGTGCTATTGAGCCTGACAGCGGATCGATAATATTTGATGGAGATGACATTACAAAATATGAAGGCAAGAGATTGAAAAAGTTTCGCACAAATGTACAAATGATACATCAAGATCCTTATACTTCACTCGATCCTCGAATGAGAATATTGGATGTAGTCATGGAACCTTTGAATATTCATAATAAGAGCAAGTCAAAAAAAGAGAGAATCGAGGACGTATTAAGATCCCTGGAGGAGGTACGATTAGAACCTGCCGTAGACATAGCTGAAAAATTTCCAAATATGCTTTCCGGGGGTCAGCGTCAAAGGGTATCTATAGCTAGATCGCTCGTTCTCAAACCAAAGTTAATTTTAGCCGATGAACCCGTATCAATGCTTGATGTTTCTGTAAGGGCCGAAATACTAGAATTAATGAAAAATTTGAAAGACAGACTTAGACTATCATACCTATATATCACGCACGATCTTTCTACAGCCCGGTATATCGGTGATGAGATCGGGATTATGTATGCTGGGAAGATAGTTGAAGCGGGACCAATCGAAATGGTCTTATCGAATCCTCTTCACCCATATACGCAGGCGTTGTTAGACGCAATTTCGGAACCTATGGCACAGAATTTGGACAAGGAAAAAGTCATCCGCATTAAGCAGGCTGTGACAAGAGAGATACCTCAGACCGGTTGTAGATTCATTCATAGATGTCTTTATTCCATGAATATCTGCAAAAGTGAACCCCTATTAGCCGGTGAGGAAGACAACCACTATGTATCGTGTTTCATTTACCCTGTGTAGTATATCAGTTAGACCAAGGGTTGAATTTTTTGTACTGTGTGATCCCTCGTTTGCCGATTCACGGGACAAGGTTTGTTAGTTTGCACGCGTTTCAGATCTTATTTCTTCGAGAGAAAATTGGCTTGGATGCTTGTACCTTACAACTTGAGATACTCCGTTCTGGGAATAGACTCCATATATCATGCCTGCTTGAGCCACCGTAGCATCTTTCAAAGTAACCATAAGCATCTGATTATCCTTCGATCTTTCCAACAAGACTTTAGATAATCTTTCAGTATTTTGAGCATCAAGATGAGCATCGACCTCGTCCATTAGATAGAAGGGGGACGGTTTAAGTGACTGGAGTGCCAAAAGAAAAATTATAGCAGCCATCGTCTTTTCTCCCCCTGACAAAGCAGTGGACTCGCGTCCTGGTTTGCCTTGGAATTGAACCATTAACATTATGCCGCCTGAAAATTCGTCTTCCTTATTCTCTACTTCTAACCAAGCATTTCCCCCTGTTACTTCGGAGAAAGTCTGTCTCAAGTTGTTATCAACCTTCTCAAACGCTTCCGTGAAAACATTCTTTTTTTCCGTAACGATCTCTTCGATAAAGAGGACGATCGAGTGACGTTCCCCTTCCAACAGATTTCTCTTACTCGACATGCCTCTATATCCGTCAATTACCTCTACATAAAGTTCATCGGCGAGTAGATTGATTCGAGTTTTTATTGTGTCAAATTCGGCTGTTAATTCTCCTATAATCGCATCAACGTCAAACGCCTCCAGCAAATCCTCGTACCCCATCGACTTAAGAGTATTCATTAGAGAGAATTCCTCGGACTTAAGATCTGCTATCTCTTTACCGACCAATGCAATATCTTTTTCAAGGGAATTATTTTCTTTGGAAAGCTTTCTTTCATTTTCCTTTATCGCCTTTATTTTTTGCTCATATACTTGTAACTTACCAACTGAAGTTCCGGCAGAATCTATTCCTTGCTGTTCTCGGTCTCTCTCCATCTGAAGCCTTGATTCGACGGAAGACATATTAAATTTTAATTCATCTGCTTGGCCAATCCTTTCTTTCCTTTCAGCTTCTAGGTCACTAGTTTCCTCTTTCAAGGTTTTTAATCGTTCCAGTCCTATTCCAATCTCACCTCTCAGTACTTGTGAAGATGTAAGTATGTCTTGTAAGTCAAGATTGTCCGCATCTATTGAACCTAAGATTTGACCCCTTTTTGCATTCATTTGTGCTAGTTGGCCTCTGATAGAAACATCGGCCACGCCTTCCATTCTTTGATAAACACGCTCTATAGTCAATCCGACCAATGACAAGCGCCTACGCAGTTCCTCCAACTCGAGTTTAAAGGATTCATTTTGTGAGCGAACGGTAATATTTTCCAAAGTAAGTTGCCCAAGGTTTTTTTCGTCTTCCTGAATGAGCCTCACTAAATTAGAAATTTGTGCAAGTGAATTAGCCATTTTTCTCTCCATTTCAAGTTTTTCAGATTCCGAACGATCTATTTTTAATACAATTTGTCTGAGGTCATTTTCCTTCTCCTCAATTAAACTCCTCAATTTAGTCAGTGAATTTCTTAATATATCAATAGACTCATTGAGAAGAAGTGCATGGGTAAGATCAGAAATCGTGGAGCCAAAATCCGCCGACATTGATCCTCCTGAAGGCTCGAAAAGCTCTCCCCCAACGGAGACCGCTCTGTACCCGCCTCTAGCTAAAAGGTACGCAGCAGTCGGAGTCTTTACAAGAGCGGTATTACCAAAAAGGAAATCTGGCAGTTCCTTGTAGTCAGAATTTACGAAGTCAGCAAGGCTACCTACGATATTAGGATCACCATCAGGGATGTATGACCTTTTAACATTGCGCACAATGTCCAATGGAATGACCTTGAGGCGTGGCAATTTGTTTTTTTTAGCATATTCAGCAATAGAGATCATCGATTTGACGCTGTCGACGACAAACGCTTTCATCCATTCTGAACCTGCCGCAAGAACAGACCTCTCGTAATTTCTATTCCATGTTATTAAATTGTGGACGAGCCCCTCGATTCCAAACTCATTCGACATCTTCATCAATTCCGCTATGGCAATATCTTCAGTCATGGCACTTTTGGCAGTAGAAGCCTTTACTTCGTATTTTATAGTAAAAGTGTCTGCGGTCGATAAAAGGTTCGTCGATGTCTTGAGATTGGTTTGTAAAGTGGCTTTCATTTTTTTTAGGTTATCAATCAGGCTGATTGTAGTATCTACTTTGACTTTATCTGAATCTAGCGTAGTGCAAAGATCGTCATAGAGTTGCTTGTTTTTCTTGATATTGATTTTCAACTCTAGCGTTCCTGAATCTATGCTGTTCGCTC
>WNGG01001353.1_pt1 | contig 38678 bp, 34 predicted proteins | sample 5400661 | NCBI WGS metagenome assembly WNGG01 (sample SAMN13153372, study PRJNA577476) | soil metagenome | isolation source: 100 cm soil or saprolite under Garry oak tree replicate 1 | place: USA:California | collected 2016-06-15
TGCTGGCCTGTTATCGGGGCGAGCATATGTTGCTGCCGTCAGCTCTCGTGCGCGAGTTCTGGACCCGTGACGGCAACGTCCCGGGCTCGACGTGGGCCCTGGGATGGGACACGCCGTCACCCCAGCAGTCGAGCGCCGGGGAGTTGTTCTCCCCGCGGTCGGTCGGACACCTCGGGTTTACCGGCACCTCTCTGTGGATTGATCTGGAACAACAAGTGCATGTGATCGTCCTCAGCAACCGCGTGCATCCACGACGCGACAACGAGAGCATCCAGGCCTTCCGGCCCGTGCTGCATAACGCGATCATGCGGGTAGTGCTGGAAGACAGTGGTGAGTAATCAGTCGTCAGTTTGAAGGAGGACTGAGCAATGAGGACTGAAGGATGAGTGCCGCATGCAGAACGAAAAATCCCTAATCCCCAGCTCCCAGCCCCCAGCCCCCAGCCCCCACATTCATCTCATCGCCATCGCTGGAGTGGGAATGGCTGCGCTTGCGGCCATGCTCAAGGAGCGTGGGTATCAGGTCACCGGCTCGGACCAGGGGGTCTACCCGCCGATAAGTGACTTCCTTGCCCAGGCCGGGATTCCGGTGATGCAGGGTTATCGGGCGGAGAATCTCGTGCCCGCCCCTGATCTGGTGATCGTCGGTAACGCGGTGTCACGCACCAACCCGGAGGTCGCGGCGCTGTTGCAGACGAGTATTCCGTACCTGTCTTTTCCGCAAGCGCTGGGGCAGTTTTTCCTTGACGGCAAGCGCCCGCTCGTCGTTGCGGGCACCCATGGCAAGACCCTTTCGACCGCTCTGCTCGCCTGGGTGTTGGAGAAAGCTGGCCGTCAGCCTGGTCTCCTCGTTGGTGGCCTGAGCAAAAACTTTGGCCGGGGATATCAACTCGGTGCGGGCGAGTTTTTCGTCGTCGAAGGCGACGAGTACGACTCCGCATTTTTTGACAAAGGACCCAAGTTCCTCCATTATCGACCGCAGGCGCTCGTGCTCAACGCCGTGGAGTTCGATCACGCAGACATCTATCGAGACCTGGAGCAGGTCAAAGAGGCCTTCGCTCGGCTCCTGGCCCTCGTGCCGCCGGGCGCACCGCTTATGGTCTGCAGCGACTTTCCCGCCGCACTCGAGGTCGCCCACGCCGCCCGCAAGCCGTTCGCAACCTTTGGGCTGCACGGGAACGCTGAGTGGCAGGTGCAGCACGTGATCGATGACGGCACCCACCTCTCGTTCACTGTCACCCACAATCACAAAGAGATCGGCCGGTTTACCACCTCCCTGATGGGGAGGATGAACGTCCGCAACGCCTTAGGGGTGAGCGCGCTCTGCTGCGCACTCGGTCTTTCGGCGGCGGAGATCGCGCCGGGGATGGAGAGCTTTCTCGGTGTCGAGCGCCGGCAAGAGGTAGTGGGTGAGGCGAAGGGGGTGACGATCATTGACGACTTCGCCCATCACCCGACGGCCGTGACTGTCACGATCGAGGCCGTGCGGTTGCGCTATCCTGGCCGCAGGCTGTGGGCAGTGTTCGAGCCGCGCTCGAATACCTGCCGGCGCCGCGTCTTCCAGAAACCTCTCACCAATGCCCTGGCTCTTGCCGACCAGGTGGTCGTGGGCCCGGTCTACTCCAAGCCGCAGGACCCACTGGCGGCTGAGGAGCTCTTTTCACCCGCCGAGCTGGCTACCGATCTTCGCGCGGTTGGGAAAGAGGCTCGCGCGGGAGAGCGTGTCGACGAGATCTGTGCCGTGCTCGCCGCCGCCTGCCGGCCCGGAGATGTGGTCTTGCTCATGTCCAACGGCGCTTTTGGTGGGCTGCCGCGGAAGTTGCTCGCCGCGCTCCAACGGTCATAGACAGCCATACTGATGGTATGCAATGAAGGGGTGCAAATTGAGGAGGAGGAAACTCCAATGCGAGTGCTCCTGGTGCATCCCAGCTGTCTCATGTATGCGGAGATCTATCTTCGTCTGGAGCCCTTGGGCCTCGAACTGGTGGCGGCCGCCGCTCGTCAGGCCGGGCACGCCGTGCTGCCGACCAAACTGCCGCTGGACCGGTTCTATCAAGAACTGGTCAAAACACAGCAGGTTATCAACAAGAAGCACTTGGGGTTTGCCGCCTTGCGGGACACCTTCTTTATCGTGGTCAAGCTTCTGGCGCAGGGGCAGACCAATTTCTTACGCATGCTGTGGAAATTTAACCAAGTCTACAATCCCGGGCGACAGTTTGCCGACCATAAACGGGCAGTGCACTACGAGATGCCCCTACCGCAGTCGGCACCCCAGGGACGACTCGACCGCAAGTCGCTGTACGTTCATCGCCCAGAGTCGGCACAAGCTGTGGGGTAACGCCGGAATAGGGGCTGGGGTGAGAGAGCAGTTTTTCTGGGTTGCTATTTTTTCCAGTCCCCAACCCCTAGCCCCTGACCCCTTTTCATACAACCGCCGATACGTGCGGTAGTCGCGCAGCACGAGCTTCACGTAGGTGCGCGTCTCGCGAAAGCTGATGCTCTCGACAAACTCGTCCGGCGCCAGGTCGGGGTAGCGCGCGCGCCACTTGTTGACCGCAGTCTCTCCGGCGTTGTAGGCGGCCATAGCCAGGATCAGATTGCCGTCGTACAGATCCAGGAGGTGGCGGAGATAAGCCGTGCCTGCTTCGATGTTGAATCCTGGGTCGGTGAGCGCCCCAGCTATGACAGACGGTGAGCGTTTCAGCCTGGCCACCGTAGCGGGCAAGAGCTGCATGAGGCCGTACGCCTGCGCCGGGGACACCGCCTCCGGGTTGAACAGGCTCTCTTGACGGATGAGCGCAAGCACGAGATAGGGATCGAGCCGTTTCTGCCGGGCCTGGGCGCTGACGGTCTCCCAGTAAGCGTGCGGGAATAGATAGCGCAGCCAGTTCCTGTTTCCCCCCCGCGCCAGGCTCTGGGGTAGTGCCTGTCGAGCCGCGGCGGCAGGACAGGGGCAGAGGCCGCTCCGTCCAGACCGGGCTCAAGCGGCGGCAGAGAAACCTTGAGCCGCTGTTCCGCCCACCACGCATAGTAGCCGTCCGGATAGCGGCGCAGGAGGTCGCGGTATCCCTGGGCTGCTTTGTCTGCCCGCGCTAATCGCTCTGCTGCCCGCGCTTGCCAGTAGAGCGCGCTCTCATCCTCGGCGGTGCCTGGCGCGGAGCGGGCCAAGGCGGCAAACAGGGTCTCGGCTTGGCGGAAATCGCCCCGGCGGTAGGCCATCCACCCCTGGCGCCAGCGGCCCTCGCGGGCGAGCGAGCTATCAGGAAAGAGGGCCGCGAGACGCTGGTAGGCTGTGACAGCCCGTTGATCTTCTCGCTGGTCTTGGAGGATGCGGCCGATTGCATACCAGGCCTCAGCGGCCTGACTGTGACGAGGATAACGTTGGGTGAGACGCTCGAACACGGCGCGGGCCTCATCGTCACGGTCCTTATTCCACAAGAGCGTGCCCCACTCCTGCAGCACCGTGGGTGCCACGGCGCTGTCGGAGTACCGAGCCGCCACTTCTTTCCAGACTGTTATGGCATCTTCGACCCGCCCCTGCCCTTTGTAGACTGCCGCCAGGACGGTGAGCGCCTCTGGCCGCAGGGGACTTACAGGAAACCTGGTCGTGAACTGCTGTACGAGTTCCTCAGCCTTGCCTCCATCACCTTGCTGGGCCAAGAGGCGGACTTCATCCAGGTATTCCTGGTCGTCCTTGAGCGCGAAGCGCGCAGGCTCCAGAGCGCGCAGTTGTTCAACTCGCGCCTTGGCAGTCTTGCCGACTGCCGAGCGCGGGGTTGTGCGCCGCAGCTCTTGATACAAGCTATAGGCTTCGGCCACGTCTCCCTGCCCTTCGCGCGCTTGGGCCAGGACTAGCGCCGCCTCGTGTCGGACTGGTCCCAGGGCCACCCGGGAGGTCCGCGCCTGCTCGGCGTACTGGGCCGCTTCCGCCCAGTTACCCTCGGCCAACGCAAGCGTAGCGACCTCTAGAGCCGCGCGGCCCGCCCAGATGCTCTCAGGATGATCGGCGAGCAGGCGCAGGAATGAGGCCCGCGCCTCTGCAGACTGCCCTGCTTCGCGGCTCAGCAGCCCAAGATAGTAGAGGCTGTAATCAGCGAGGAGGGGATACACCTCCAGCGCGCGGGTAAAGAACACCCGAGCCCCGTCGCCGTTTTTCTCTTGCAGAAAGTGGTACCCCAGACGGAAGATCTCACGCTGCTTTTCCAGGGTATCGCCTACCAACAGCGAACGATACGCCGCCCAGGGGTCGGCTGAGGTGACCGCTGCTGACTGGACAGACAGCGACAGTGCCTGGGGTTCCTTTTGGTAGCAGGAGAGAGCGAAGAGCAACACCACCCCCAATACCACCCTTGTCCGTCGTCCGTCCCGCATTGGTAGCCGCGCTATGTGAGAGAGTCGGTCTCTCTTAGTCTCTCAAATTCTCATAGCAAAAAAAGAGGGGATCAGCTATGTAAGGATCGAGAAGAGACTCGACCCGATGCAAAGAAGTTCAGTGCCTCAAGCGGCATCGTGCCTCTTGTGACCGAGGAAAATCGCGGGATCTGGCCGGATTGACAAAAGGAGGGCTCAACCATGGGACGACTGCAAGGCAAACTGAACTCAAACCTGAGCTGGGACGGGCCAGCGAGCAGGGAGTGCGTGAGGCTGGAGGCGAGGCCACCTTTATCGAAACGGATGTGACCAAGGAAGCAAGCGTGAAAAACGCAATCCAGAAAACCGTCGAGCGCTATGGCAGGCTGGATGTCCTCTACAACTGTGCTGGGGGATCGGTGGTGCAGGATACCCGGGTGACGGACGTGGACATGGAGGTCTGGGAGCATACCCTGTCCCTGGATCTGTTGGGACCCTTTCTCTGCTGTCGCCACGGGATTCCTGAACTGATCAAAGGTGGCGGGGGAGCAATCATTAACATGTCGTCTGTGGTCGCGCTGCGTGGGGCGTTTCCCATCCATGTCTACACGGCGGCGAAGGGTGGCATTATTGCTTTGACCAAGTCTTTGGCGGGCGAGTATGCCCAGCATAACATCCGAGTGAACGCGATCTGCCCGGGGGTCGTGATGACCGAGCGTGTCAAGCAGCGCTTCGGAGAAACCATGGATGCGCCAGCAGCGACTTCCCAGACGCGAGCCATCAAAGTGGACTGGAAACAGTACCCCTTCGCTGTCGGTCAGCCTGAAGACATTGCCCGCGTCGCCCTGTTCTTGGCGTCGGACGAGGCGCGCATGATCACCGGAGCCATCATCCCAGCAGATGGTGGGTTATCGGCGTATTAGTGCGATCTCACATAACCTTTTGTGTCATGCTGGCGTAGGGGCACGGCAGTTGCGCTGCCTGCTGCCGTGCCCCTCTAGAGATAGGACAACCCCGCAAGGCTATTTCTCACTCATGCAAAGCCCCCGTGCAACAGCTTATCTGCTGAGCTTGTTGTTGTGTCTGGCTGGCCTCTCTAGCTGCAGCACAGTCAAATCCCTGGTCCCAGGCATGGGGAAAGACAAGCCTGCTGCCGCGGACAGCGGCGAGCGGCTACACCTCAGTGTTCCACCGGAGGAAGCGGTAGCCATTCTCCGTGAGGTCGCCCCACAGAACGGCTGGCAGGTGGTCAGCACTGGCGACCAGTTCGACATGCAGGGCCCGCGTGGCAAGTATTTCCGGCTGGAAACCGACCGGTTCATCGGTGGCAAAAAAAGCGTGAGCGGGGTTTTTTTCAGCGAACCCAGCGGCACCTACGTAATAGTTGGCAAGCAAGATACGGGCTTACCCGAGGCCCTCGCCGCGCCGCTCACCGCGGCGGTGGAAGCGCGCAAGGGAGTGACCGAAGGACCGTAGAGCGGGTTGCCTTCTGTAGGGATGATGTGCTTCCTCAAACCGATTGCACCCGGACAGGTTGTGAGCAGGTCTCGTCAAAACCAATAAGCGAGACGATAACCTCCATTTCCGCTGCAGCGAGCGCGACTACGCTTGCGCCATAAAAAGGACTTTGGTAATTAAAAAATAAATAGCCGTCTAGGTGAGCGCGAAGAGCGGGTGTTGTCTTCGTACCAGCTCCAAATCCTGCAAGCGGCGCATCATATCAAGATCAAACCCGTCATCCGGACGAACCCGAGCACGTAGCCAGTGCCTCGATGGAGACCAAGGCAGTGGCGAAGAAGGCGCGGGGGACCATCTTGTCATAGCCAATAGTCGCCATCGTCTAGACGCTGAAAAAGAAAGCGTTGCTTGTCGATCAATAATACGTACTGGAGGGAAGCAGTATGGCGATTCAAGCAGTCAATCCCACCACGGGCGCAACGATCAAAACCTACCCAGAGATGACGCCGGCAGAGGTTCAGAGCGGTATAGAGAAAGCCCACGCAGCCTTCCTCGGCTGGCGGCAGACGCGCTATGCTGAACGGGCACGGTTGATGAAAAGGGCTGCCCAACTGCTCCGAGAGCAGGCCGGTGCATACGCAACGTTGATGGCGCAAGAGATGGGCAAGCTGGTCAAAGACGGCCGGGCGGAAGCGGAGAAGTGCGCTTGGGCGTGTGACTACTACGCCGACAACGCCGAGCAGTTCTTGCAGCCGGAAATCATCGAGACGGAGGCGCGCAAGAGCTTTGTGACTTTCCAACCGTTAGGTGTTGTGCTGGCGGTCATGCCCTGGAACTTCCCGTTCTGGCAGGTTTTCCGGTTCGCTGCGCCGGCGCTCATGGCGGGCAATGCGGGGGTATTGAAGCACGCTTCTAACGTGCCGGGCTGTGCCCTGGCCATTGAAGCAATCTTCCGGCAGGCAGGTTTCCCAGAAAACCTCTTTCGCACGCTCCTCATCGGCAGTGGTCAGGTCGATGCAGTGCTCGAGCACCCCTTGGTCAAGGCAGCCACGCTGACCGGGAGCACTCCTGCCGGCAGGGCGGTGGCAAAAAAGGCCGGTGCCCTGACCAAGAAAACGGTTTTGGAGCTGGGAGGCAGCGACCCGTACGTGATTTTGGCGGACGCCGATCTGGAAGCTGCGGTAATGACGTGTGTCGCGAGTCGACTGATCAACTCCGGTCAGAGCTGTATTGCCGCAAAACGCTTCATCATAGTTGAGCCACTGCGGGAGCGGTTCGAGAAACTTTTCGTCGCCCAGATGCGCGCCGCAAAGATGGGGGATCCCCTGGAAGAAGACACCACGCTGGGTCCTTTGGCCCGGCACGACCTGAGGGACGACCTGCACCAGCAGGTGCGGGAGAGCGTGGCAAAAGGGGCAACGTGCCTGCTCGGCGGTGAAATCCCCCCGGGCAAGGGCGCCTTCTATCCCCCCACGGTCCTTACCAATGTCAAGAAAGGAATGCCGGCGTACGACGAGGAGGTGTTCGGGCCGGTAGCCGCAATTATCGCGGTGCCGAGCGAAGAAGAGGCGATTCGGGTGGCGAACGACTCCGTCTTCGGTCTCGGCGCAGCCGTCTTTACCAAGGACCTCGCGAAAGGAGAAAGGATCGCGGCCAACGAGCTGGAAGCGGGCGCTTGCTTCGTGAATGCCTTTGTGAAGTCAGACCCTCGCCTGCCGTTCGGAGGCGTGAAGGCGAGCGGGTATGGGCGCGAGTTGTCCCACTATGGGATTAAGGAGTTCGTGAATATCAAGACCGTTTTCGTGAAGTGAGCGTTCCTGGACCTGACCCAACTCGATGTGACCAGCTTTATCAGGCTGCTGAAAAAATGGTTTCATGCTTCGACAGGCTCAGCATGAACGGAAAACCATCAACGATTTCAAGACTTCCTCCGTTCGCCCTGAGCTGGTCGAAGGGTGAACGGAGGGTTTTTCAGTCTCCTGTTATATCGGTCCGAGCCGCTCTTCAAAGACCTGGTAGCCGGCCGCGCGCAGTGCTGCGACCACTGCAGCGATGTGCTGCGGGCCGTAGGTTTCCAACGTGAGGGTGATCTCGGACTCGCCGATCTCGGCCCGGCTGAATCCACGGGTGTGGACGATCTCCTGGATATTCGCTCCCTGGTCGGCTACCAGCGTACTCACTCGTGCCAGCGCGCCGGGCCGGTCGGAGACAATGAGACTGAGACGCACCAACCGCCCCTCTTGCACCAGCCCTTTCTCAATCACCCGAGCGATGACGTTCATATCAATATTACCGCCGGACAGGACCAGCACGACTGTCTGCCCAGCCAGACCCAGCGGTCGGTGGAGCAGCGCGGCGAGCGTGGTCGCTGCCGCCCCTTCGACCACAGTCTTCTCGTTCTCCAGCAGCAGCAGAATAGCGTGGGCGAGTTCTGTTTCACTGACGGTCACAAAAGTGTCCACATAGCGTCGTACTAGGGGCAGGGTCAGGTCACCGACTCGCCGGACGGCAATGCCATCAGCAATCGTGGTAGCAGGCGGGAGAGGTACAGCATTGCCTGTGTCGAGTGCCACCTGCATACTCGGCATGCGCTCGGCCTGCACGCCGATCACCCGGCCGCCGAACCCGCTTTCCTTGAGCGCCAGGGCGATGCCGCCAATCAGCCCGCCCCCGCCAACCGGCACGAGCACAGCGTGCAGATCAGGCACTTGTTCGAGCAGTTCCAGCCCGAGCGTGCCCTGTCCGGCGATCACTGCGGGATCGTCAAACGCGGGGAGAAAGAGACTGCCGCGTTCGCTTTGCAGCCGCCGCGCCTCAGCCAGCGCCTCGTCGAAGTCCATGCCTGCCAGGATCACCTCGGCCCCGTAGCGCTTGGCCCAGGAGACTTTGATCAGCGGCGCGAAGCGGGGCATGACAATGGTCGCGGGAATGCCCAGACGCTGGGCGTGGAATGCCACCGCCAGACCATGATTGCCAGCGCTGGCGGCGATCACGCCTTTTTGGCGCTCGTCTGGGCTCAGCGACAGGAGCTTATTGAGAGCGCCACGCTCTTTGAACGAGCCCGTCATCTGCAGGTTGTCAAGCTTGAAGAACACGCGCGCGCCTGCCAGGCGACTGACGGTCTCTGAGTAGGCGCAGGGAGAATAGTAAATTGCTGCCCCGATCCGAGCACGCGCGGCTTGCACATCAGCGAGAGTGACCATAGTCTTTTGTTTGTAGCCCAGCACGGGGACACTGCCAACGGCGGGGGTAGCAGTCAGCGATCAGCGGTCAGCTTTCAGCCCAGGAATAGAGCTAGTAGTGCAGTGTCTACGCTCAATTGGTGCATAGGGGGAGGAAACAGAAAAACTCACACCTGAGACTGCTCGTAGCAAGCAAGCCCTGGAGCAGCCGTAGGGGCACCCCTACCCCTATGTAGGTGCCCGGGGGTGGGCGGCCACGCAGGGCCGCCCCTACAAAAAACGACTGTCCTACGCACCATTTTAGTTTAGTAGGGTGCGCTCCGCGCACCAAATAGCCGGGGCAAAGAAACGGCGCGCAAGCGCCCCCTACAAACTTCCGTCCTGTCCTCTTCTCCATGAGGCGTGTTTGACCTCCTCCCAGGGCTGTGTAAAATTGCTTACGATTCAGCTTCGTGGCATCCCGTAGGAGGATACAATGGCCGACCAGAAGCCCATTTCCATCGCTTGTGGTGACGCGCGCGTTGCGACCCGGCTGCCGGAGCGGACGGCACTCTTGCCGGCGCCAGCGCCCCTCCCGCCGCTGCCCGATCCAGCGGGTGCGATTCGCGCGGCTCTGGCTGCTCCTATTAATCACGAGCCGATTCCCAAGCTCGTGGGTCCTGCCTCGAAAGTGACCATCGCTTTTGACGATCTGGTGATTCCCCAGTTTCCCATGAAAGCGCCAGACTTTCGCGCCTTGGCCATCCCCATCCTGCTCCAAGAACTCGAGCGCGCCGGCGTGAAACGGCACCACATCACCTTGCTCTGTGCGAACGCCCTGCACCGCAAATGGACCCCCAGCGAGTTGGCGACGATCCTGGGTCCCGACCTGACCACCGCCTTCAGTCCCAGTCACTTACTGTGCCACGACGCCGAGGACCGAGAGCAACTCGTGTTCCTCGGCGAGACCGAGCGTGGCATCGAGGTCGAGGTTAGCAAAGCGGTGCTGGACTCAGACCAACTTTTCTATGTTAACCTGACCAGCCTGCCGTTCCACGGCGGTTGGAAGTCGGTCGCGATCGGCCTGAGCTCCTTCCGCTCGATCCGCCATCATCACCGGCCGTTCCGCGCCGCCAGCGGTAAGTCCGTCATGGACGCGAAACGCTCCTCGTTCCAGAAGCTGGTGTGGGAGATCGGCGCGGTGATCGACAAAGCTCTGGCAGCGAAGGGCCGGCGCATCTTTACCATCGAGTCGGTGCTGAACACCGCCCAACCGGCCGAGTTGATCGCGGTGTTCGCCGGTCATATCCCCGACGTGCATGAGAAGACCCTGGACAAGCTCTATGAGCAGCAGGTGGTAGCGGTGCCCCAACAGGTGGACGTGGCGGTCTACGGCGTCCCCAACCAGACCTACTACGCGAACCTATCGCAGACCAACCCGATCCTGATCCGCAACCAGGCTCTGTCGTACAGTTTTGGGCTCTACCAGCAAAAGCCGCTGGTGCGGGCAGGGGGGATCGCTATCTTCGTCAACCCCTGTACCCGGCGGTTCAACAGCCGCCATCACCCCTCCTACATCGAGCTGTTCGAGCAGCACCTACCCCAGACCCAGGACCCGTTTGAGCTGTGGGAGTTATATGCCGAAGATTTCGCCCATCGCCCCGAATATGTGCACAAGTACCGCTATGCCTATGGGTTCCATGGCGCCCACCCATTGATCCTGTGGGGGCAGGGGGCGTTTCCGCTGAAACACCTGGGCCGAGCGTTTCTGGCTGGCGCCGAGGACCCAGACGCAGCCCGACGTGTGGGCTTCGAGCCCTTTGCCACGGTGGAGGAAGCGGTAGCCGAGGCCGAAGCCAGCCTGGGTAAAGACTGCTCGATCGCGCACCCGTCGATGCCGCCGATGTTTTTGACGTCGGTGGGCGGGTAGGGGTTACGAAAAACGGGAACGGAACACCCGCTGGCGCCGGGTGCCGCCGGCGAGCGCGCGGAATAGGAGCCCGCGAAAGACCATCAACACGAACAAGATAAAAGCGCTGACCGCGTCCCATACCAAACTGGCAGGCGAGCCCAGGAGCAATCCTCCCCCACCAAGCGTGGGGAAAGTGAGGCGCCCGATCTGCAGCGGCATCATCAGGATCGGCAGCGGGAAGAAGAAAATCGAAAACACGGCCAGGGCCACGAAGGGGAGAAACCACTCCACCCCACTATCGCGCAAGAATTCGACACTCTCCTGCAGCATATCCAATCCTTGGGTCCGGCCCTGATAGATGATCTCCGGTACCAGGTTGAGGACGATCAGCAGCACCAGGTTGATCAGCGTACGGAGAGCCTGAGCGCTGGCCACCGGCGGCAGCAGGAAGGCCAGCGCATACTGCACGATAGAGAGAAAGAACATGATGGTGATGACCGACCCGAAGTAGGGTCGCCAGCTCTCGCCCAAGTCCTGCAGTCTCATGCGGCTACCGTTGACCACGCCGGCAATGAAATAGAGGTACGAACTTGTGCAGAGTGCCAGCACTAGACCTAGCATCAAGCCGCCAATCAGACCCAGGGGCGCGACAAAAGCGGCCGTGAGGAAAAATACCAGCCCGTACAGGAGCGGCAGCAGGCCGACCCACCAATCGCGCCAGATCTTTTGCCAGGTCTCTTTCCCGGCCTGTTGGTACAAGCGCAGGGTCGCTGCAACCAGAGCACCCCAGTCCATCACTCCTCCAGGGATTGAGTAATGAGTCACGAGTAATGAGTCATAGGTGAAAACAATCCCGCAGGTCTCTTACCATGCGAGCTATGAGAAAGAAATTGCCCACACTCAGATTTGCTCTCTGCTGCAACCTCGCGTAGTCTGTTCTCTATAAGAAGCAGTGAGGGGGTGAAGCATGGGCAATCAACTGTTCGCCAGGAAGCCGCTCAACATGCTGCTCGAAGAGATGGCAGGCGAGCACAGACTGCGCCGTGTGCTCGGTCCGGTCCAGCTCACGAGCCTCGGAGTGGGTGCGATCATCGGCACAGGCATCTTTGTCTTGACTGGGGTGGCCGCGCACGACAAGGTTGGACCGGCGCTGACCCTCTCGTTCGTCGTTTCTGGAGTTGCCTGCATCTTCGCCGCGCTGTGCTACGCGGAGTTCGCCTCGATGGTCCCGGTCGCCGGTTCCGCCTACACCTACGCCTACGCGACGCTCGGCGAGCTGTTTGCTTGGATCATCGGGTGGGACCTTGTGCTTGAATACGCAGTCGGGTCCGCCACCGTCGCGCACGGCTGGTCCCACTACTTCCAGGACTTCATTGGTATTCTTGGCTTCAAGCTGCCGCACGCCCTCTCAAACGCGCCCTTCGATTTCAACCCTGCGACCGGCCAGCTCGCAGCCACCGGGACGGTTATTGATTTGCCGGCCCTCCTGATCACAGGGCTCATCACTACCGTTCTGGTCATCGGCATCAGAGAGAGCGCTAGCTTCAATGCCGCCATGGTGATCGTGAAGGTCGCCATCGTTCTCTTCGTGCTCATCGTCGGCGCGTTTTATGTGGATCCCAAGAACTGGCAGCCGTTTGCGCCCTATGGCCTGACCGGCATCAGCTTCTTCGGCAAAACGCTCTTCGGCCAGACGGGACCGGGCGGCGAGCCGCTGGGGATGCTCGCGGGCGCGGCGACGATCTTCTTCGCTTACATCGGCTTCGACTCGGTCTCGACCCACGCCGAGGAGGCCCGCAACCCGCAGCGTGACGTGCCCATCGGCATCATCACTTCATTGATTCTCTGCACTGTGCTGTACATTGCCGTGGCGGCCGTGCTGACAGGCATGGTCCCATACAACAAAATCAACATTGACGCGCCGGTCTCCGATGCCTTCAAGCAGGTTGGACTTCCGTGGGCGCAGTTCTTGATCTCCCTCGGCGCGCTCACGGGGATCACGTCTGTCTTGCTGGTGCTGATGCTCAGCCAGCCACGCGTGTTGCTGGCCATGGCGCGTGATGGGCTTGTGCCGCCCAGCTTCTTCGGCGCGGTGCACGAGCGCTTCCGCACCCCGTGGAAATCGACCATCCTAACCGGGGTCTTCGTCGGCTTGATGGCCGCGCTTGTGCCCCTCAGAATTCTCGCCGAGTTGGTCAACATCGGTACGCTGCTGGCGTTTGTGATTGTCTGCGCAGCCGTGCTCATCATGCGCCGTGCGTATCCGGCGGCCGAGCGTCCGTTCCGCTGCCCGCTGGTCCCGCTCGTCCCGGTCCTCGGCATCGTGTTCTGTACGCTGTTGATGTTCTCACTCCCGGCCGAAAACTGGCTGCGCTTGATCGTCTGGCTCGTGCTCGGATTTGGGATCTACTTTGGCTACGGTCGGCACCACAGCGTCATGGCGCGCCAGCGCGCTTGCGAGAACAGCAAACGGGGGGTGTCGGCGGCCGGGTCCTCATGACAATTGGCGATTATGGAGTGCGGAGCGAACTGAAGAACAAAGGGGCGGAGACACGCTCCGCCCCTACAGCAGATCACTCGTTAGCCTGTGGCACATGTTGCGACGATCTCACTGCGGCCACCACAAGGGTCGGATTTGTCCGACCCGTAATAGGACTTGAGGTATCAAGCCCCTACAAAAAGCGAATCCCTCTGTACTGTGCCACAGCCCAGTCTCTTAGCGAGTGAGGTACTCGACGTTATCGCCCCTTCAACTGCTGCAGCGCCGTGTTGGCATCCCAGTAGTCGTGCTGCGAGGCGATCTTGCCATTCTTGAAGGTAAGGATTGATACCCCCTTCACAGTGGTCTGCTTGCCTTTGGCGGGCGTGCCGAGGAAATCACTTTCGTGCTTTGCCTGCCAAGTCCACTCTACCGCGCCGCCGTCGGCATTGCCGCAGTATGCCGTTGGCGTGAAAACGTGTTCCCCAGCTCCGGGGGCGACAAACCCGGAGAAGAATTTCCTCAGGTCGGCCTTCCCGTTAGCCTTGTGGGCAAAGGTCACGTCTTCGAACTGGACGTCCTCGGCATACATGCCGAGCGCCTTCTCCAGCCCGGCAGCGTTGAAGCTGCCCATCCACTCTTTGGCCCATGCAAGATTCATAACACACCTCCTGTGCAGAAAAATGTTGCGTGTTTAAAACGTAAAGAGTAATGGGAATAAAACGTAAAACGTAAGAAGAAGCCAGAAGAACAACTCATTACTTTTTACGTTTTACGCTTCACGTTTTACGCTTCACGTTTTACCCTCTCACTCCGCCGGCTCATACTTGATGAGCACGCGAGAGCCGTTGGCCAGATCGTCGCGGAACTTCTTTTCGTAAGACGACCACTCACTGCTATATTTCTTGGCGTAGGTCTCAAACATCACTTTGTTGACCTCAGGGTCTGTGACGATCGACCCCTTGGCGTTGAACGCCGAGCCGTCCATCTTGCCAATCCAGATCTTGGCTTTGGTCTGGCCAGCCTGGATGCGCTTGACTCGATACGTGGTCACGGGCGAGGCGACCCACACGGCACCATTGTAAGGCATGAACCAGATCTCTGCCGGTTTGCCCAAGGTCCCGTCCTTGCGGGCGCTCTGGACGTACACGTATTTGCTGGAATCGAGGGCTTTTTGCAGTTCAGGTGTGAGCGACGCGCTCTGGGCTGGAGCAACCGACAGGAGCGTACCCATCAGAGTAATCGCTAATGCTAATGACCTGCGTTGCAAACGCATGTTCCTCCTCCCTTCCTCAGTGAGGGTGCGCTGCCTACTGTTTGGCGGCAGGCGGAACGACAGTTATCGACTTGATCAGCACGGATTCCACCGGCATGTCGGCGTACATACCCTTGCGACTGGTTTGCACCTGCTCGATCTTGCGGACCACGTCCATCCCCTCGATCACCTTGCCGAACACTGTATAGCCCTCCCCGTCCTGCGCCTTGTCCCGGTTGAGGAAGTCGTTGCTCTTGACGTTGATGAAAAACTGGGCGGTCGCGCTATCTGGGTCAGAGGTGCGGGCCATAGCGATTGTGCCAGTATCGTTCTTGAGCCCGTTGCCGGCCTCATTCTTGATCGGCGATTTGGTGGGCTTTTGCTCCATCGCTGCGGTGAACCCGCCGCCCTGAATCATAAAGCCGGGGATCACGCGGTGAAAGATCGTGCCGTCGTAGAATTTGTCATTGACGTAGGCGAGAAAATTCTTCACCGTCTCGGGCGCCTCTTTCTCGTACAGCTCGATCTTGACATCACCCATCGACGTAGACATGAGAACCACGGGGCCTCCTTTCGGTTCGCTGTCGGCCTGGGAGCAGCCCGGTAGGGTCAGCAACAGTGCCATCACACACGCGAACAGTCTTATTACGTTCCACATCTCTCTTCCTCTTTCTCAGCAACGACAGTCAGGCGGATGTATGCACCGTGAGCCGTTTTAACCTAGGGCGGAGGTGAAAGGAAGCCCCTGCGGGGAGGGAAAGGGGCGAAATGGCGTAACGGAGGACAAAAGCAGACCTTGCAAGAAAACCAACCGTCCTGTCCCTCTTGCCCTTTTCCCCTTTTCCCCTCTTCGCCTTTCCCCCTCGTCCCCTTCTTGTTCAGAGATTATCAAGGTATTCGACCACCTCGCTGGTTGGCACCACATCTCCGTACTTGGACCCGATATCAAAGAGGTTGGCCTCGTGCGGCTCCTGGGCGCGATCGCCGACCGCTTCGAGCGGGACGATCGGGCGAAAACCGTGCGCCAGCGCGTCCATCACGGTCGCGCGCACGCAGCCACTGGTAGTACAGCCGGTGACGACCAGCGTGTCCACCGCTTTCATCGTCAGCGTTGAGGCGAGGTAGGTGCCGAAGAAGCCGGACGCATACTTCTTCACAATCACCAGGTCTTCGGGCTTGCGGTTGAGGCGTGGGTCCAGCTCGACCAGTTCGCTGCCCAAGGTGAGGAGCCGTAAAGACGGTGCCTTTTCCGGCCACAGGCCGGCATCGTCCTGGCGGTGCGGGTCGTACCCGACCACGGTGAAGATGACTGCCACGTTTTTCTTGCGCGCAGCGGCAATGATCCGATTGGTCGCCGCCACCGCCGCGTCGAGGTTGCCGGCGAGCGGCGAGCGCTCGGGCGCGGTGAAACCGAGCTGAAAATCAACGACGACGACTGCCGGCCGCTTCCCGTAGCCGAGCTTATGCCCAAGCTGGGCACGTTGGTAGATGGCATGTTTATCTTCGTGTTGTGGCATAGGTCCTCCTGTTTTAGGGATTGGGGGTTAGGGGTTAGGGGTTGGTACTTTCGCCTCTTCTTCTGCCCCTTTTCTTGCCGACCCCTGACCCCCGGCCCCCGACCCCTATGAGAGTCCGCGTGGCTTCACCACCTGTTCGACGAATCGGCCCGTTGGCGTCTGGCCGATGATCTCGCCGTTCTCCATCACCAGCGTGCCGCGCAGGAAGGTCATCACCGGCAGGCCTTTCACCTTGCGCCCTTCCCATAGCGAGTAGTCTGCCCGCGAGCGCATGCGCCCCACCCCGAGCGTTGCTGCCTTCTCCGGATCAATCACCACCACATCGGCATCGGCCCCGAGCGTCAGCGCGCCCTTTTTGGGATAGAGCCCGTAGAGCTTGGCCGCATTCTCGGATAAGACTTTGGCCAGGGTGACAAGGTCAATGCGGCCCTTGTTCACCCCTTCGTCGAACAGCAGTGGCAGGGTATCGGCCACTTGTAAATTGACCCCTACGCGACAATCCCAAAAATCGGTCCCGGTCTTGAACGACGCCGAGTAGGTGAGGCTGTCGGTGCCCACCACCGAGATCGTGCCTTCCTGAATGCCCCGCCACAGGCGTTCCTTATCCTTCTCGAAGCGAATCGGCGGCTGGATCTTCGCCTTGCCGCCCAGGCCTTTGGCGTCCATTTCCGGCGCGGTGGTGTTGAGAAAACAAGCCACCGTTTCGCCAACGATGCGCAACCCTTGGGCGTGCAGCTGCTTCAAGGTGTCCACAGTGTGAGCGGCACTGATATGGACCGGGTAAAGGGGCACGCGGAACTGGTTGGCGATGAGGCCATAGGTGTAGACCTGCAGGCTCTCGGCCCATTCCGGGCTCGACTCAGCCCAGGCGGTGAGCTTATCAGCCCGGCCCATCTGCCGCAGGCGATCGACCAGAATGCCGCGGACGTAAGGGTCTTCGGCGTGGATCTTGGGGAACGTGGGCGGACCGCAGCGCGCAAACTGCTCGCATGCCTGGTGAAAGAAACCTGGCGTAATGCCGTCGGGGTTCATGCCAAAGGCCTCGGCCTGTGGCCCGGCATAACCCGTGAAGAACTTGTACGATACCCCACCTTTCCTGGCCACGGCGGGAATCGCCTGCACCTGCTCTAGCGTGTTGACGACACAGGTGACCTTGAAGTCACACCATGAGTGACCAGTGCCGCAGCGGATGGCACGGTCGAACAGGCCGAGTAAGGGGTCTTTGCCGATCAAGGTGGTGGTAGCGATGGTCGTAACCCCGCCGATCAAGCAATCCTTGCTGTCATGCAGAAAATCCTCGGTCATCGCCTCGTCGCCGAAGCGGTCGGCGATCCCGAAGTGCACGTGCGGGTCGAACGTGCCAGGAAAGATAATCTTGCCCTGGACATCGATCTCGCGCTTCGCCTGGCCCAGCGTAGAGCTAGCACCAACGGCAACGATCTGTTCTCCTGCAATGGCCATGCCACCCTGTATGACGCCGGTTGGCGTGACCACGAGACCGTTCTTCAAAACGATATCATGAGCCATGAGTTCCCCCTTCTTGCGGAGTCGAGACTCTGAACGCCTAGGCCGAAATTATCCTGCCGGAAGGGGAGGGATGTCAATGTGAACGGGAAGAGCTATGAGCTGTTAGCTTTTAGCTGTTAGCAAGACGAGAAGAGGATCAAGAGATCTGTACTCTGCCATGTTGCAAAAGCTGTCTCGTTTCTTATATGTCCTTATTCTGGCTAAAAGCTAATCGCTAAAAGCTAAGAGCCCCAAAAAGGAGGGAATCATGGCCGTCAATAGCGATCTCAGCGAAGCGCAGGTCAAAGAGTTTTTCACCACCTTGAGCAACTGGGGCAAGTGGGGGCCGACCGATCAGCTCGGCGCGCTCAACTATATTACCCCCGAGAAGCGGGCACGGGCTGCGACGCTCGTCCGCGAGGGTCGTGCCGTGTCCATGTCTGTGCCTCTGGCCACCCAGCCGGGGCCGGACAATCCAACGCCAGTGATGCACCTGATGATGCAGACCGGCGCGCCCGGCGAAGAGAGCATGGTGCCGATACCCTACAGCGCCGACTACTTCGCCATCGCGCCGCATGGCTTGGCCAATACCCACCTGGACGCGCTCTGTCACGTTTTCAATCAAGGCAAGATGTACAACGGCTATCCCTCCAGTGACGTCACCGCTCAGGGCGCGCGCAACGGCGCTATCGACGCGCTCAAGGATGGGATCATCTCACGCGGTGTGCTGATCGACATCCCCCGGCTCAAAGGCCGAGACTGGTTAGAGCCTGGGGAGGCGATTGCACCGACCGACCTGGAGGCGGCAGAGAAGGCTGGGGGCTTTCAGGTGGAAGAAGGGGACGTGCTGTTCGTCCGCACTGGCAGGCACGCCCGTCAGAAAGTGAAAGGTTCCTGGGATGCGCTCAAGGAGGGCATGGCCGGGCTCGGCGCGGCCTGCTTGCCATGGTTGCACGCGCGGAGAGTCGCAGCCCTGGGCTCGGACGGGGCGAGTGACGTGCTGCCCAGCGGGTATGAGAAGGTCATGCTACCGATCCATGCGGTGGCGATCGTGGCCTTGGGCCTCCATCTCCTCGACAATTGTGCCCTGGATGCGCTGAGTGAAGCCTGCGCGGCACGGTCGCGCTGGACGTTTCTGCTGGTGGTGGCTCCGCTGGTGCTAGTGCGGGGCACCGCGTCACCGGTGAATCCGTTGGCGGTGTTCTAGCGCCTGTGCAGACAGAGAACGGCCTGGAGATCCCGACTGGTCCACGGCGCGAGGTGCGCGCCCACGGTCGGGCGGTCATTGCCGGCGCTCCGGTCGCGTATGTAGCCATGCTCGCGGCGGTGATCGCGGGGCTCTCCCTGGTCCCCTTCTCGGTGGTGCTGGGAACCGGTGGTGGGACTTTTCCCCTGAGCGAAGCACTCTTCGCGCTGGTGGGGGTCGTGCTGGGACCTGGTGCGGGTGCGGTCACGGTCCTGGTCGGCCGTCTGATCGGCATAGGGCTCGCCCCGCACACGGCCGGTAGTGGTGTACTCTCAGCTTGCTGCGCGGTCATCGGACCTATTGCCTCCGGCACGATGTGCCAGCGGGGGAGAAGGTGGGTTGCTCCCTGGGGCATCTGCACTTTGTGTTACGCCGCGTATATTGGCCGGGCGCTCACGCGCGACGTTTCCCTCCGCCTCGCCCTGGTCACTACCGCGGCCAACTGGCTCGCGCTCCTACTGTGGGTCTCCCCGCTGCGCGGCGTGGCCGTGCGCTGGCTCCGTGGACCCAGGCTGGTGGCCGGGCTGGCGCTCATTACGTACATCGCGACCAACGCGGTCAACATTGTGAGCGCGACGATCGAGTATGTTCGTATCGGCTGGCCGGCCCAGGTGTGGGTTGTCCTCGCCCCGCTGATTCCGCTTGAGCGCCTTGGGCTCACCCTCGTCGGCACGGTGATCGGGGCCGGTGTGATCCGTGGGCTCCGCCAGGTGAACCTGGTCAAAGCCGGAGAAGCCGGATATTAGCGTATGGCATATAGCGTATGGCGTATGGCATATGGCAGAGCGCAGTTTGTAGGGTGCGCTTGCGCACCGTTTCTTTGCCCCAGCTATTTGGTGCGCGGAGCGCACCCTACTTTTGGAGAATCGCGCGTTTTCTCCTTCTCCCGCTTGCGGGAGAGGGTTGGGGTGAGGGTGTGTGTGTCTGCTATTGTGTCGTATGGTTTTCCCTCACCCTCGCCCTCTCCCGGAGGGAGAGGGAACTTCTTTTCCCCCAAGCGGTTTCCTGAGCATGCACTGGGACCCATGGCCGAGCCAGTCGTCTCCGTCGAGCAGTTGTCCTTTCGTTATCCCGGCGCGTCTACGCTGGCCCTGCACGACATCAGCCTCACGGTCGAACAAGGTGAGTGTCTCGCTCTCATGGGAGCGACCGGCGCAGGCAAGACCACCCTGTGCCTAGCCCTGGTTGGGATCGTGCCCCAGTTCTTCGGTGGAGAGCTATACGGTGCTGTCCGGGTAGGTGGTCTGGATACCCTCGACCACCCGGTCAGCGTGCTTGCCCGCAAGGTGGGCCTGGTGTTCCAGGACCCGGAGACGCAGCTCACCGCTACGTCGGTCGAGCACGAGGTCGCCTTTGTCCTGGAAAACCTCTGTGTCAGGGCTGACGAGATCCGCACACGCGTAGACGAAGCGCTGCAGGCAGTTGGGCTCGCGGGCCTGGAAAAGAAGCACCCACACGAGTTGTCAGGCGGGCAAAAGCAGCGGCTCGCGATCGCCGCGGCCCTGGCCCTCAAGCCCCAGGTGCTGGTACTCGACGAGCCGACCTCCCAGCTCGATCCGGTGGGCGCGGCCGAGGTGTTTGCCCTGGTACGTACCCTGAACCGCGAGCTAGGCATGACCGTTATCCTCGCCAGCCATCAGAGCGAGGAGGTAGCCGAGTTCGCTGACCGGGTGGCGCTGTTGGCCGCAGGTCGGCTCGTCAGGGTGGCGCCGAGCGCTGTGTTCTTTCAGGAGGTCGAGTTGTTGGCCAGCCACCAGGTGCGACCGCCCCAGGTTACTGAGTTTTTTCACTGCCTGAGAGGGCGCGGGCTCGTCTTGGACTCTCTGCCGGTCACCCTGGCAGAGGCGGTTTCCACCTACGAGGCGGTGCACTCATGCCTAGGCTTCTGCCCCCGGCCGTTCGCCCCTGCCCCGGCCCGCCAAGGAGCCGTGCGCCTCGCCGCTCGTGACCTCACGCACACCTATGCCGATGGAACCCGTGCCCTCGCAGGGGTCACGCTCGACATCCGCGCTGGTGAGTACGTGGCCATCGTTGGGCAAAATGGCGCCGGCAAGACCACCCTGGTACGCACCTTTCTCGGTCTGCTGAAGCCCAGTACTGGTACCCTGGCCCTCGACGGACACCCGTTGCAGACACTCACCGTAGGTGATATATCCCGCCGCATCGGCTTTGTGCCACAGAACCCAGACACGCAGCTTTTCACCTTCAGCGTTGCTGCGGAAGTAGGCTTTGCGCTGGAGCAGGCTGGTCTACCGCCAGGCGAGGTACGCCGCCGTGTGAATGACGTGCTGGCAGAGATGGGCTTGACCGTACGGCGCGACCTCCACCCGTTTGCCCTGTCTAAGGGAGACCGCAGCCGCGTGGTGATCGCGGCCGTCCTGGCGCGAGAGCCGGAGATCCTGATTTTCGATGAGCCGACCATCGGGCAGGACCACCAGGGCGCCCTGCGCATCCTGGAACTGACTCGCCGGCTCCATGCCACCGGTAGGACGGTGATCGTCATCACCCACCATCTCCATCTGCTGCCCGGTTTCGCTGAGCGCGCGCTGGTGCTGGGCCAGGGCCATATGCTGCTGGACGCCCCCCTCGCCGAGGCCTATTACCGACCCGAGGTGCTGGCTGCTACTGACCTCAGAGCCCCCCAGATCGTCGAGCTGGCCCAAGCGATCGCCGAGCGAGAAGGGCAAGACTGCTGCGCCCTCAGCGTGGAAGAGCTTGCTGCCTGTTTCACTGTCAAAAGAGGACTGAGCAATGAGGACTGAGGACTGAGTGAAAATAATGACTCAATAATTCAATGGTTCAATGACTCAGTCCTCAGCAATGATCCTCAGCACTTTCTTATGAGCACGTTCGGGTTCGGCAGCACGGTACGCCGCTCGCCTTTCTCCTCACTTGATGTCCGCGCCAAGCTTGCCATCCTCGCAGCTACGGTGGTCCTGGCATTTTGCTGGGAGAGTCCTGTACTCAGCGGCGCGCTCGCCTGTGGCGTGCTGCTCCTGTGGCCGCTGGCCCGACTTGAGGGGCGGGACCTCAAGCGCTTGCTGTTCCTTATGTCTCCGTTTCTGCTGCTCGTCCTGCTCGTGCACGGTGTGTTGAACGAGGTCGTGGGACGCACGACCCTGCTCGGGCCGGTGCCAGCCTGGGTACCGCTCGTGGGTGGACGGTTGCGCGTGACCAGCGAGGGGCTGCTCTACGGTCTGATGGTGATCAGTCGGACTCTGGCCTTGGTCCTGACCATGCCCTTGGTCGTCCTGACCACCGATCCCAACACCCTGGTGGTCGGGCTGGTGCGGCTCAGGGTGCCGTATACAGCCGCCTTTGTCTTCTCCTCGGCCCTGCGGTTTCTGCCGCTGGTCCTTGCCGAGGCCGCAGCCCTGATCGAAGCCCAGCGTCTGCGTGGCCTAGCTCTGGAAAAGCTGGGGCTGTGGGCCCGCGGCCGCGCGTATGCGCGGATCGCTGTGCCACTGGTTTTGGGGGCGCTCCTCAAGTCACAGCAGCTCGAAGTAGTGCTGCAGAGCAAGGCCTTCTCCGGAAGCGCAGAGCGCACCTATCTCACGCCTCTGCAACTCCGTACGCCCGATCGGGTGGTGATTGGCACCTCGGCTGTAGTAGTGCTCTTGGCCTTGGTCCTGCGCTTCGCCTACGGCATTGGCGCTTTTCATGGGCCGGTTTAGCTCGGCGGTGTTTTCAGCCAGCCGACCAGGATGTCATCCCCTTCCACCCGCACCTCATAGGCTGACACTGAGTGCCCACCTGGATGATCAGGCAGCCCGGTATCAACACAGTAGGTCCAGCCATGCCAGGGGCAGCGCACGACTTTGCCGATGAGGGTCCCCTCTGATAAGGGGCCACCCATGTGCGGGCAGATTTGGTTGATGGCGTAAAAGGTGCCGTCAACATTAAACAGGGCCATGGGCTTGTCGTGCGCCATCACCTGTTTGCCTTGCCCCGCAGGGATCTCATGGACTTTTGCCACTTTCACAAAGCGTGCCATAACTTATACCGGTTTGTCTGAGCAGAGCTCAAAGAATTGTGACTCTCTGTACAGTATCCGTGGTCAGAAGGTTGCCCCAGCTGCCAGCGCCCCTCCTGCTCCACGGTTACCAGCTAAAGATAATCTTAGCATGCTTGAGCAAGAAGTCCTCAGCTGTGGCAGCCTTGCCGCCACGGTCCACCCTAAGAGCGCCTGTTTCTTGGCCAGCGTCGCTGCCTGTAAACGCCTGCGCCCCCGCTCCTCTTGCATGACGTTGACCAGCGCGATATTTGTTAAAGCAAAGATTGCTTAAGAAATAAAATAAATGGATGATGACGAACACATCGGCCTGCTGATTGGGACTGTGCGGCGCCGCATCAAACAGGCGCTCGGCAGCCGCGTGCGCCGCTACGGCCTGACCCCGCGGCAATTCTGGATCCTGGTTGCGCTCTACGAGCATCCTGGTCTATCGCTGCGGGAACTCGCAGCGCATCTCCGCATGGATGACCCCACGGCTTCACGGGTGATTTTCGCGCTCATGAGCCGGAAACTAGTGCAGGTGAGAGGCGATGCCAAGGACCGGCGCCGCTCCTGTCTCTACCTGGGCGCGCCAGGAGTGGCTCTGGGCAAGGAGCTGCATGAGTTAGCGGCGGCGGTACGCGGAGCCGTCGTGCAGGGGCTGAGTACGGCGGAGCAAAAGGCCCTGCGAGTCTCCCTCCGCAAGATCATCGCTAACATGGACCGATTCCAAGAGAGAGGCAATACAGACACTCCAGCGAGAGAAGGCTCATGAGCATGGTCTCTCTGCTCAGGTGCTGTTTCGCGGAGGTCAGGCTGGATGGGTGTCATTGTTCGTAAGGATATGAAGATGAATGTGCATACGCCGATCCCGGTGGAGCCGAAAGCAGTGGAGCTACGTCAGGCACGGGAACACAATGCTCAGAGGCCTCGAGCACGAAGCCAGTGGTGGCTCTGGCTGCTCGTGCTTGCCGTCCTGGGCTGTGGCGGATACTGGTTGCTTGAAAAATCGTGGGAGCGCCTGCCGCTCGCCGCCGAACCGGCGGCGAGGCCTGTCCCCCAAGGCGTGCCCGTGATAGTGGCGGCCGCGCGACAAGGAGATATGCCCGTGTATCTGACCGGGCTCGGCTCGGTGACCGCCTTTAACACCGTCACCGTGAAAAGCCGTGTGGACGGTCAATTGATCAAGATTGCGTTTCGGGAAGGTCAGTTCGTTGGTCAAGGAGACCTGCTCGCCGAAATTGACCCGCGTCCTTTCGAGGTGCAGTTAGAACAAGCGCAGGGCCAAATGGCCCGTGATGTGGCCCTGCTTAAGGACGCGAAGATCAACCTGGCACGCAACCAGCAGTTGCTCGCGAAGCAGTTGATTGCCAAGCAGCAAGTCGACGATCTCGCCGCGGCGGTTGGCCAATATGAGGGGGCCATTAAAGTGGACCAGGGGCTCATCGATAACGCCAGGCTGCAATTGACCTACTGCCACATCACCGCTCCCATCAGCGGTCGGGTCGGACTCCGGCTGGTGGACGTGGGCAATATGGTCCATGCCACTGACCAGACTGGGTTACTGGTCATCACACAGGTACAGCCGATCGCTGTGCTCTTCACCATCCCAGAAGACAATCTGCCGCCTATCTTGAAGAAGTTGCAAGCTGACGAGCGCCTACCAGTGGAGGCATACGACCGAGCCGGCCAAACGAAGATTGCCACCGGATCTTTGCTCACCGTTGATAATCAAATCGATCAGAGCACTGGCACAACCCGCCTGAAGGCGGTCCTTGAGAACCAGGACAACGCCCTGTTCCCCAACCAATTTGTCAATGTACGGCTGCTACTCGATGTCAGAAAAGGGGCAGTCATTGCGCCAGTTGCGGCGATCCAGCGCGGCCCGCAGGGGACGTTTGTCTACGTGGTGAAGATAGACAAAACGGTGGAGGTGCGTCAGATCACGGTTGGTCCTACGGCAGGCACTGACGCTGTGATCGAGGCCGGATTATCCCCTGCGGAGATGGTTGTGGTAGATGGCGTGGACAAACTGCGGGCAGGGAGTACAGTCCAGATAAAGACGGCGGACACCGATACCTCTGGCCGGAGGCCAAGCGCATGAATCCGTCACGACTGTTCATCCTCCGGCCTGTCGCGACCTCGCTGCTCATGGCCGGCATCCTACTGGCAGGCGCCGTTGCATACCGCCAGTTGCCGGTCTCGGCGTTGCCGCAGGTCGACTACCCGACGATCCAGGTCCTCACGTTCTATCCCGGTGCCAGCCCAGACGTCATGGCGTCGTCGGTGACCGCACCGCTGGAGCGCCAGTTCGGCCAGGTGCCTGGCCTGAAGCAAATGACGTCCACCAGCTCCTTCGGCAGCTCGGTGATTACGCTGCAGTTTGCGCTCGATCTCGATATTGATGTTGCCGAGCAAGAGGTGCAGGCCGCGATCAATGCCGCTTCAACGTATTTGCCACGTGACCTGCCGAACCCGCCCATTTATAGCAAAACCAATCCCGCAGACGCCCCTGTCCTGACTCTCGCCCTGACTTCGCAGACGCTGCCGCTGTCGAAAGTACAAGACCTGGCGGACACCAGGCTGGCCCAGAAGATTTCGCAGCTACCGGGCGTGGGGCTCGTCAGTATCAGCGGCGGGCAAAAACCCGCCGTCCGCATTCAGGCCAATCCCACGGCCTTAGCCTCCTACGGGCTCAGCCTCGAAGACCTGCGGACGGCGGTCGCGCAGGCAAATGTCAACCAGGCGAAAGGAAACTTTGATGGCGCGCAGCAGGCCTACACGATTGGTGCCAACGATCAACTGCTCTCCAGTGCGGACTACCGGCCCCTTGTCGTTGCGTACCGGGACGGGGCGCCGGTGCGGTTAGCCGATGTCGCCGACGTGAACGATGACGCTGAGAACGTGAAACAGGCCGCCTGGATGAACACTATCCCCGCCGTCATCCTTAATATCCAGCGGCAGCCGGGCGCCAACATCATTAGTGTCGTGGACCGCATTGAGAGACTGCTGCCGCAACTGACGACCTCGTTGCCCTCGTCCGTGCAGGTCACGGTCCTGACTGACCGGACCACCACGATTCGCGCCTCTGTGCGGGACGTGCAGTTTGAACTCATGCTGACCGTGGCACTCGTGGTGATGGTAATCTTCCTTTTTCTGCGCACCCTAGCGGCGACCATTATTCCAAGCGTCGCCGTCCCCTTGTCGCTGGTAGGCACCTTCGGGGTGATGTATCTGCTCGGATACAGCCTAGACAACCTCTCCTTGATGGCCTTGACCATCTCGACCGGCTTTGTCGTGGACGACGCCATTGTCATGATCGAGAATATCGCCCGCTACATTGAGGCGGGTGAGCCTCCGTTGCAGGCCGCGCTTAAAGGGTCCGAACAGATCGGCTTCACCATTGTGTCGTTGACGGTCTCACTGATCGCCGTGCTGATTCCGCTGTTGTTCATGGGCGACATTGTTGGGCGTCTGTTTCGGGAGTTCGCCATTACGTTGAGCGTCACCATTCTGGTCTCAGCCGTGGTTTCGCTCACGCTGACGCCGATGATGTGCGCGAAGCTGTTGCGGTACAGGCCTGAGGCCGCACAGGGCCGGTTCTATCGTGCGTCGGAGCGATTCTTCAGAGCGGCGATTCAACGATATGGGACGACGTTGCACTGGGTACTCGGGCACCAGGCCGCAACGCTGTTGATTGCGCTCGGTACGCTGGCCGCGACGATCTTGCTATATGTGATCGTGCCGAAAGGATTCTTCCCGGTGCAGGATACCGGTGTGATTCTGGGTGTGTCCGAGGCGCCGCAGACGGTGTCGTTTGCCGCTATGGCGGCGCGTCAACAGGAGTTAGCGAAGGTGATTCTTCAGGACCCGGCCGTGCAGAGCCTGTCCTCATTTATCGGCGTGGACGGCATCAACACCACCCTCAATAGTGGGCGCATCCAGATTAACCTGAAGCCACTCGACGAGCGCAAGGTGAGTGCCAGCGACATCATCCGTCGCTTGCAGCCACAACTAGCCGAGGTGGAAGGTATCACCCTCTTTCTGCAGCCCGTCCAGGACCTCACGGTGGAAGACCGGGTCAGCCGGACGCAGTATCAATACAGCATTGAGTGTCCTGATCCCAACGAGCTGCATTTGTGGGCGCCACGGCTGGTCGAGAAGCTGCAGACACTCCCGCAACTGCGGGACGTGGCGAGTGATCAACAGAACCGGGGGCTGGAGGCCGCGCTGGTGATCGACCGCGACACCGCCGCGCGGCTGGGCATCACCCCCCAAATGATCGATGATACCCTCTACGACGCCTTCGGCCAACGCCAGGTCTCGACCATCTTCACGCAGTTGAACCAGTACCATGTGGTAATGGAGGTGAAACCGAATTTTCAGCAGAGCCCGGACGCACTGAAGGACATCTACGTACGCTCGGTCAGTGGTGCCCAGGTGCCGCTGAGCGCCTTCACCCACTTCGCGCCCACCACTACAGCACTGGCCGTCAATCACCAGGGCCAGTTCCCCGCCGTCACCCTCTCCTTCAACCTTGCCTCCGGCGTCGCCCTGGGCGATGCGGTCTCCGCCATCGCCGCCGCCGAGCGCGAACTCGGCCTGCCTGCCAGCTTGCGCACCAGCTTCCAGGGCACGGCGCAGGCCTTCCAAGCCGCGCTGGCCAATGAGCCGCTACTAATCCTGGCCGCGCTGGTGACCGTCTATATCGTGTTGGGGGTGCTGTACGAGAGTTACATCCACCCCCTGACGATTCTGTCCACCCTGCCCTCGGCCGGCGTGGGGGCGCTGCTGGCGCTGCTGCTGTGCGGAACCGAACTGAGTGTGATCGCCCTCATCGGCATCATTTTGCTGATTGGGATTGTGAAGAAGAACGCGATCATGATGATTGACTTTGCGCTGGAGGCCGAGCGGCAGGAGGGCAAGGAGCCGGAGGCGGCGATTTACGAGGCGTGTCTGCTGCGCTTTCGGCCGATCATGATGACGACGCTGGCCGCGTTGTTCGGGGGGTTGCCGTTAGCGTTGGGGACGGGGGTCGGGTCAGAGTTACGCCGTCCACTGGGGCTTACGATTGTGGGAGGTCTGCTGGTGAGTCAACTCCTCACCCTTTATACCACCCCCGTCGTCTACCTCGCCTTTGACCGGCTGGCTAAGCGGCTGGCACGGTGGCGGATAGGCAATCCAATCAACGAACCCGTGCTGATGGAGGAACGGTGAGCATTTCTGCTCCCTTCATCAAGAGACCCGTTGCCACGTCGCTGCTGACGGTAGCGCTGGCGCTGGCGGGCGCGCTTGCCTTCCGGTTCCTGCCGGTCTCGCCCCTGCCGCAGGTGGAGTTTCCGACCATCCAGGTGACTGCGGCCCTGCCCGGAGCGAGTCCGGAGACGATGGCCTCGTCGGTGGCGATGCCGCTCGAGCGCCAGTTTGGTCGTATTGCTGGTGTCAGCGAAATGACGTCCACGAGCTCTCTCGGTTCGACATCCATCACCCTGCAGTTTGACCTGAGCCGGAACATTGAGGCGGCCGCGCGTGATGTGCAAGCAGCGATCAATGCGGCTCGGGGCCAACTGCCAACGAATCTGCCGAATAATCCCACCTACAGAAAGATCAACCCGGCTGACGCGCCGATCCTGATTGTGGCGCTCACGTCCGACACCGTAGACACTGGCCGTATGTACGACGCTGCCTCTTCCATCCTCCAGCAGAAGCTCTCGCAGGTCGAGGGCGTGGGCCAGGTTGTTGTGGGAGGCGGTGCGCTGCCGGCAGTCCGCGTGGAACTGAACCCCCTGGTGCTGAACCAATACGGCATCGGTCTGGACCAAGTGCGCGCTGTCCTCAACACGGCTAACGCCAACCGGCCCAAGGGCCAACTGGCGGATGCGACCACCGCCTGGGAGATTAGTACCACCGACCAACTGCTCAAGGCAGAACAGTACCGGCCGCTGATCGTGGCCTATCGGCGCGGCGCTGCGGTACGGCTTTCTGATGTGGCTGAGGTGGAAGACTCGGTGGAGAACCTGCGTAATGCGGGTCTCGCGAACGGGAAGCCGGCTGTCCTCATTATGATCTACCGGCAGCCCGGCGCTAACATCATCGAGACGGTTGACCGTGTCCGGGGGCTGCTGCCGCAATTACAAGCCGCGATTTCTCAGGCTATCCAGCTCTCCGTGATGATTGATCGCACCACGACGATTCGGGCCTCCATTGCGGACGTTGAGCTGACGCTCATGATCTCGATTGGGCTGGTCGTTTTCGTGGTGTTCATTTTTCTGCGGAATGTGTGGGCCACCCTCATTCCCAGTGTAGTGGTGCCGCTCTCGCTGATCGGGACGTTTGGCGTGATGTATCTGCTGGGCTACAGTCTGGACAACCTGTCCCTGATGGCCCTCACAATCTCAACCGGATTTGTAGTCGATGACGCAATCGTGGTCATCGAGAATATTGCCCGTTACCTGGAGCAAGGGCTCCGTCCCGTCCAGGCCGCTTTGCGGGGGGCACGGGAGATTGGCTTCACCGTCCTCTCAATGAGCACTTCCCTCGTGGCCGTCTTTATTCCGATCCTCTTGATGGGTGGCATCGTTGGTCGTCTGTTCCGCGAATTCGCGGTGACGCTCTCCGTGGCCATTGCGGTTTCGCTCATCGTGTCGCTGACCACGACGCCAATGATGTGTGCAAAGTTCCTGAAGTCCGAAAAGCACCGAGCCCATGGCCGCCTCTACCGCGCGAGTGAGCGCGCCTTCGAGTGGCTCCTGCACCGGTATGAGGCAGGTTTGTCGTGGGTGCTACGGCATGCGCAACTGACCCTGTTGGTGGCAGTGATCACGGTTTGCGTCAATGTCTATCTGTACTTGATCGTCCCCAAGGGGTTCTTCCCAGAGCAGGATACCGGCCGTTTGGCGGGAGCCATCCAGGCGGACCAAGATACCTCGTTCCAGGCGATGCAGCAGAAACTTTCTCAATTGGTCAGCCTCGTCATGGCCGACCCGGCGGTGGATACCGTTGTCGGATTAACAGGCGGTATCGGCGGGAGCAGCAACACGGGGCGGATGTTCGTGTCGTTGAAACCCTTGGCCGAGCGGAAGGTCAGCGCCGGCCAAGTCATCGCGCGGCTGCGCCCCAAACTTTCCACCGTACCGGGCGCGAGCCTGTATCTGCAGGCCGTCCAAGACATTCGCGTTGGTGGACGACTGAGTAATGCCGCGTATCAATTCACGCTTTGGGGAGATAACCTACGGGAACTCAATGCCTGGGCACCGCGTCTGCTTGGGAAGCTCCAGACGCTGTCGTACCTGGCGGACGTGAGCAGCGATCAGCAGAACCGGGGGCTGGAGGCTTCACTGGTGATCGACCGCGACACCGCCGCGCGGCTGGGCATCACCCCCCAAATGATCGACGACACCCTCTACGACGCCTTCGGCCAACGCCAGGTCTCGACCATGTATACCCAGTTAAACCAGTATCATGTTGTGATGGAGGTAGCGCCAAGATTTTGGCAGAATCCGGAGACGCTCCAAGACATCTACGTGCGCTCGGCCAGCGGTGCCCAGGTGCCACTGAGCGCCTTCACCCACTTCGCCCCCACCACCACCGCGTTGGCCGTCAATCACCAAGGCCAGTTCCCTGCCATTACCCTCTCGTTCAACCTGGCACCGGGGGTTGCTCTGGGCGACGCGGTCACCGCGATTGCCGCCGCTGAGCGCGAGATTGGCCTGCCCGCTAGCCTCCACGCCAGCTTTCAGGGCACGGCGCAGGCCTTTCAGTCCTCGCTGGCCAACGAGCCGCTGCTGATCCTGGCCGCGTTGGTGACCGTCTACCTCGTGCTGGGCGTGCTGTATGAGAGCTACATCCACCCCCTCACGATTCTGTCCACGCTGCCCTCGGCCGGTGTGGGCGCGATTCTGGCGCTGCTGCTGTGCCGCACCGATCTCAGTGTGATTGCATTGATTGGCATCATTCTGTTGATCGGAATTGTGAAGAAGAACGCGATCATGATGATTGACTTTGCGCTGGAGGCGCAGCGGCAGGAGGGCAAGGGGCCGGAGGAGGCGATCTATACGGCGTGCCTGTTGCGGTTTCGGCCGATCATGATGACGACGCTGGCAGCGTTGTTCGGGGGGTTACCGTTGGCGCTGGGCACGGGGGTGGGGGCAGAGTTACGCCGCCCGCTGGGGCTCACGATTGTGGGGGGGCTGCTGGTGAGTCAACTCCTCACCCTTTACACCACCCCCATCGTCTACCTTTATCTGGACCGGTTGCGCCTATGGTTTGAGCGCTTGCGGGGGAGGCAGTTCCCTGGAGCGGTTCCGCTAATGGATATGGGTCGCTCTGGACGCCAACACTTGTCAAGTGATCGTGTTCCACGTTGGTGATAGGAGTCACGGGAGTGCCGATATCAAGGAGAACAATACTATGAGCAGGAGCAGCTGCGGAGGTTTGCTAGTAGCCGTGCTCGTCACGTTCGCGGGTGTACCAGGAGTATGCGCCCAGGGGAACACGACCCAGGCTGATGGGTGGCAAGGCCCACGGCCTACCCCGCAACAGCGCACGCCTCTTCCCACGCCGCAACAGCCCGCCCCTTCAGGCAAGCAAGTCCTGGAGATTCCTTCTCATCCGCAACAACCGGTGCTGGATCTGCCCACGCCGCAGGCTGTGATTCCGCCCCGCCCTCAACCTGAGCGAGTGCAGCCGACCCAGCTGATCACGGTCACCGTCACCGATCCGCAGGGCCGTTATATCCCTGGGCTCAGGCCCGAGGATTTTCTCCTGTACGAAGAGGACCTGCCGCAGAAGATCACGTACTTCAACACGGGCCAGGACGAGCCGGTGAGCCTCGGACTCCTCGTCGACATGAGTAGTAGTATGCTCAGCAAGATCGCGCGGGCCCGGCAGGCTCTGCGCAGCTTTGCAGACGCCATTCACCCTCAGGATGAAGTCTTCCTCGAAGCCTTCAATCAGCGGCCGCAGTTGCTGCAGGACTTTACGGATAGCCGTGCGCTGCTGGTGCAGGCGACCGCGCTGCTGCAGCCGCTGGGAGAAACGGCCCTCTACGATGCCATTCTGGATGGCCTGCGCCGGGTCAAGCAGGGGCGCCGTCAGAAAAGGGCGTTGGTGGTGATTACCGATGGCATGGATACCGCCAGCAGCGCTTCGCTCACCGAGACGATTGAGGCAGTTCGGCGTGCAGGCGTGATGTTGTACACTATTGGCATTGGCAACCCCGCTAGTAGCTCGCTTGCCGCGGGGTCGTGGGGTGCAAGGGGTCCGTTTATGGTCCGCCGCGGGGGCGGGGTCAACGAGACTGTAGACTCCCGTACCTTGCAGGCGTTTAGCGACGAGACCGGCGGCAAATATTTTTTGCTGAATACGGCGGATGTGGTAGGGAGCGCGGCTGTCCTTGATGGAGCAACGCAGATGATCGCTGACGAACTGCGACACCAGTACAGCTTAGGCTATACGTCACCTCTCAAGGGTGACGTGTATCGCAGCGTGCGGGTTGAGACCTCACGCGCGGGGCTGTTGGTCCGTACGCCGCAGGGTGCTGACTGACAGGGGTCCATGTCGGTACGGGACTCGAGCCACTGCCTGAACGGCGCAGTCTCATAGACACTGTCCAGAGACTTCCCCAGTAGCCGGGTTCGCTGCGCGTGCGTGACATACTGAAAGATACTGAACTCGATCAAGGCGATCACAACACTAACGAAGAAGAAGCGCGCAAGAAGGAAGGGGAGGATGAGGGGAGCAGAGAGGGGACCCGAAGGCCACTTGGCCTCTCTATCAAAAGGAGCGCTTTTCCGCATCTAAACTGTGAGGTTATGCCTTACCTGAAGGCTCGCAGGACGGCGTTGGCTTCGAGCACTTCCAAGTCGCGAAAGCCGACCTCGGTAAGCCATCCCCTGACCTCACCAAAGGTGTAGCAGCGGCCCGCGGCGCTGTGCAGTAGCAGGTTGACCGTAAAGAGGGCGCCAAACGCGGGACTGGTGCGGTCCTCGTTCATCAATACGTCGCGCAGGATCAACTCACCCTCAGGCTCTAGCGCATTATAGACCTCGGCAAGGATGCGTTGGTTGGTCTCTGTGCTCTGGCCGTGCAGGACATTAGAGAGGAGCGCAAGATCAAAACCGCGCGGGAGGGCATCGGTGCGGAAGTCCCCGGCGATCAGGCTGATCCGATCTGTGAGACCAGCTGCGGAAACCATAGTTTGTGCGAGGGCTAGCGGCCCGGGTAAGTCAAAGAGCACTGCAGTGAGCCCTGGGTGCGCTTGACAGAAGGCAATGGCATAGGTGCCAGCGCCGCCGCCAAGGTCGAGCAGGCGGCACTGCCGCCCGCGCCAGCGCCGCCCCAGGTCAAGGCGCGCGGCCAGGGCCGGAGCCAAGCGGAGCGCGTCGGCGTGCAAGCCGCGCAGCAGCAGCTCAGTGCCGACGGGATCTGCCTGAAAAAGGGTGTCTTGACCCGGGCAGGAGCCGCTGCGGATCGTGTCTTCCAGCCGGCCCCACAGCTCCCAGCAGTGGGCGTCGAAGAGCGGCATATAGCCGCAGAAAGACGGCTTGCTGCGGTCCAAAGCGGTACTGGCAAAAGGGGTGTTCGCGTAGTGATGGTCCTGCTTCACCAGCAGCCCGAGCGCGACTAGGGCGTCTAGCAAGATGGTAAGCCCTCGCTCGGCCGCGCCGAGCCGCGTGGCGAGCGCTGCGGCGCTCAGTGCCTGATCCGCCAGTACGGTGAAGAGGTCAAGGCGCAGGGCGGTGAGCAGGATTTTACTCTGCCAGTACGAGCTGGCCTGGCGAACCCGTTCCTCACTCCACTCTGGCCGCTCCTCAGGTACGGTGGCTTGCCAGAATCTTGTCGTAGAGCTGCTCATACGCACTCACCATGCGCTCGCCGCTAAAGCGCGCCAGGGTCCGCTCGCGGCAGCGCGCTCGATCGAGCTTGCCGACCTCGCGAATCGCCGCCAGCATCTCGTCTTCGCTGTCAACTAGAAACCCAGTGACCCCGTCTTCCACCAGCTCGGGCATCCCTCCGCGCCGGTAGGCAATCACCGGCGTTCCGGTCGCCATGGCCTCCAGGACCGCCAGGCCAAAGGGCTCCTCCCACTGTAGGGGGAACAGAAAGGCACGCGAGCGTCCGACCTCGCGTAGGGCCAGGTCGTTGGGGAGGGCCGGGATGTACTGGACCTCTTTTCCATCGATCAGTGGCTCGACGATCTCACGAAAGTACACCGGGCTTTCGGCGAAGTTGTGCATGACTGGCGCAATCACCAGCAGTGGTTTGCCGGCGCGCTGAGCAATCCGGATGGCTTCGGCAATCCCCTTGTTCGGCACCATACGGGCAACGATGATCAGCCGGTCCTCAGCGCCGTCGCCATAGGGGATGTCCCCACCATCCACGGCGTTGTGGATCACCCAGCCGTGCGGACGGTTGAGCCCTGCGGCCTGCGCCTGACTGACAAAAACGCCGTGACAGCGGGGAAAATGAGTTTCATAGAACTCGAGCAACTCAGGCGAAATGTAATGATAGGTGAGGATCATGGGGGTCTGCGTAAAGCGCGAGAAGTACGGGGCCAGGCACGGCCAGTGGCCGTGGATCAGATCAAAGCGCTCGGCCTGGCGAAAGAGCTGAAAGGCGTTCATCGTCTCATACTCCCGCTCCAGATACGTAGACCAGTCCGGGCGATCGAGGAGCGCGGTTGGGGTCACACTGTGCAGCGGGCACGATACCCGCGAATCACCAGAGGCAAAGAGTTCGACCGCATGGCCGCGCCGCACCAGGCCCTCGGTGAGCTGGTAGACCATGCGCTCGGTCCCGCCGTGGGTGCTGGGCGGCACTGCGATTGAGACACTCGTGATCTGTGCGATCCGCAACATCTCGTAGCCTGGCAAGGCCGACAGGAAAAGGTCGTTTTAGTGAAACGGCGTCGCCATCAGGGCGGCCGCCACGTCAGGATCATCCAGACTGCTGCGGTTGACGATCTCAAACAAATCCAGGAACCCCACCATCTCTAAAACATTGCGAATCTCTTGCGGAACATCGAACAGACGCAGATGGCTATCGTGCGCCGCCAAATGTTTTTGCCCCGCCAACAATGCGGCCAGGCCAGGCGAACTCAAGAAGGTGACCTCAGTCATGACCAGGTCAATATCGACAAATGCCCGCTGTAGTGCGCGCCGTAGGGCAGGAGCCGTGTTGGTGTCGATCCTGCCCTTCGCAATCAACGAGGTTCCTGCCCACTCAAGGGTCAAACCGGAGGGAACCTCGGCCACCAGCCCAGTTGGTAATTGCCGCGTCCGCTCCCGTAGCTCGGCAGCCTGCGGCCCAGGCAAGACTGCCACGATCTTGTTATCCGAGTGCTCGTGAACCCGCACCTCGATATCTGGCGGCACCTCAATGCCTTCTTCAGCCAACGCTTGACGGGGATCTGCCAGCAGGCGTGCCCGATAGGCAGCATCGGTGCAGGCCCGCACGATTGCCTGCTTCACTGGGTTCGCTCTCACGGCTTCCCTCCTTCCGCTGCGCCTGTCTCCATGAGAGGAGGCAGGACCAGATGAATGACCTTGTCGGTGTTTTCGACAATCTCCACCTCAATACCCGCAGGCAGATTGATGCCAGCTTCAGCGAGGACCTGCGTGGGCGACTGCAAGAGGCGCTGTCGCAATGCGGGATCCTCTGTCGCTCTCTGGACGAGTTGCCCAAACGACCCGCGCGTTTCCATCACCCGCAAGTAATCGCGAAAGAAGCGACGCACAGAACCAAAGAAAGATGCGGATTCCGCCATAGCTGAAGTCCCCCCTTCCAAATCCACGAAGATTGTCAGCATACAGTGCCGGGCCCTCTCCGGTCAATGCTTAGGCACCTCCATGTAGTGAGCTTTGAGGCATTTTGGCTCGTTTTCTTTCCTGCAAGCTCCAGAGCCGTGGGGTTAAAGGGTTGCTTGCCTACGCCTTGACACAGGCGAGCCGAGAGGGGAAGAAATAGGGTCGTATTTGAGTTCTTGAGAGAAAGGAGGAGAGCAATGGGTCGGCTTGACGGTCAGGTGGCCATTGTGACCGGGGCCAGCTCCGGGATTGGCCGAGCAATCGCCATTGGCTTTGCTCGAGAAGGAGCCCGGGTCGTCTGCGCGGACATCCGCAAAGACGCTCGGCCGGAAGGCTACGAGACAGACCGGCAGAGAGATACCGATGCAGTGATCAGGGAAAACGGCGGGGAGGCGTTCTTTGCACGGGCAGACGTGACCATCTCACAAGACATGGCAAACCTTGTCAAGAGCGCGGTCGAGCGCTACGGCCGGCTGGATATCATGGTGAATAACGCTGGGGTCTTCACCCGGCTCGCCCCCATCCACGAGAAGACCGAGGAAGAGTACGACTTCACCATGAACGTGAACGCCAAGGGGGTGTGGAACGGCTGCCAGCAGGCCATCCGTCAGTTCTTACGACAAGGAGCTGGGGGGAAGATTATTAATATCGTGTCCATTGCCGGCATTGTCGGGCTGGCCAATGAGCCGGCTTACTGTGCAGCGAAGGGGGCGGCTGCCAACCTCACTCGGCAGTTGGCGATTGATTACGGTCCCTACCGCATCAACGTGAACGCGATTTGCCCCAACTTCCTCACCACGGCCATGTGCCGGCCGTACTATGACGATGCCGCTATGCGCACGATGGTGGAAGAGGCCACGCCGCTGCGGCGCTGGGGCTCACCAGAGGAGATCGTAGGCCCGGCAGTGTTTCTTGCCTCCCGGGAAGCGGACTATGTCACCGGCAGTATGCTCATCGTCGATGGGGGCTATACGGCCAGGTAGAGAGTAGTCAAGTGAGGGAGGCCCACCTTCCTCTGCCGAGTCTAGCAACTGTTCATGAGACAACCGAAAGGAGAACCACATGGAATATCGGCCATTCGGACAGACGGGGATACAAGTCTCGGCTATCGGCATTGGCTGCTGGGAAATCGGCGGTGGGTACGGCAAGGTCGAGTCGAAGAGGAGGAGTTCATCCAGGCCGTGCACCGAGCGCTCGACCTGGGTATCAACTGCTTCGATACTGCCGAAGCCTATGGCTTTGGTGCTTCAGAGCGGTCGCTGGCGAAAGCTCTGGGTGCGCGCCGCAAGGAGGCGACCGTGGTGACCAAGTTCGGCGTAGGCTATAAAGAGGCGCCGAACTTCCGTGACAGCAGCCGTCAGCGGGTCATGGCCTCGATCGAGAAGAGCCTGCAGAACCTCAACACCGACTACGTGGACGTCTACATGGTCCACTGGCCGGACGTGAACACGCCCTTTGAAGAGACGATGCGGGCCCTCGACGATATCGTCCAGCAGGGCAAGGCCCGCTTCATTGGTATTTCCAACTTCCGTTTGGAGCAGATCGAGGCGAGCCTGCCTACCCGACGTGTGGATGTGGCGCAGTACTGCTGGAACCTGTTCGACCGGCGCATGCAGAAAGAGATCTTCCCGTACTGTCGCCAGCACCATATCGGCGTCATGGCTTATGGCTCGCTGGCATACGGTCTGCTGACGGGCACCTTTACCGAGGATATGGACTTTGGCACGGACGACTGGCGAGCGCGCCGCGGCCGTATGGGCGGGATCAACCTCTTCCAACACCTCTTCGGTCCGGAGTATTTCCCGCGCAACCTACGGGTGGTGGAAGAACTCAAGGTGATGGCGGCTCGCTACCACAAGAGTCTCCCGCAATTCGCCCTGCGGTGGACCACCTCCAACCCGGTGGTCAGCGTTGCGCTTGTAGGCTGCCGCAATGTTGCCGAGGTTGAAGATAACGTGGGCGCCCTGGGGTGGTCTATTGCTGAAGCGGACATAAAGGAAATCGACGCCATCTTCGCCCGGCATGGAGTAGAGGCGATGCCGGACATGTGGTTGGAAAGAGACTGAAAAAACCGCTGAATGTCGTGCCTTAGAAGGCCCTCACCCTCGCTCCCTCTCCCGCATGCGGGAGAGGGATGTCTAAAGAACAGTGTGTAGGGTGCGCTTGCGCACCGTGTCTTTGCCCCGGCTAGTTTGGTGCGCGGAGCGCACCCTACGAGCTCTAGAAATCATTGACAATTCAGGGCTTGGAATTACGCACACGCTTCAATTACTCTGCTATTGCAAACCCAATGATTAAAGACTCACCGCCTCAGGATCAGGGCTGGAAGGAATTTGTCGAGGGGCAGATCCATGCAGACGCCCAGGCGCCCTGGCGCGACGATCCGGCCTTTGCGCTGCTGCTAGAGTTCCCCGGGCTGCGTGAAAGCGTGGGCGGCCGCATTGCCGCGGCGCTGACGCAGGCCATCGGTCTGGTACGGGCGCTAACGCGGGTCGATCTACTGAAGGTGGCACGGGCCAGCGCACCGGCGCAAGGGCTGTGTCTGGGCTTTGGCATGAATGCGCTGGAACCTTACGATCTCCTACGAGTGTTTCAGCTCGATGTGGTGCATGCCTATGAGTGGGTTGGTGAGCACGTGGTCGAGGCGGCCCAGGTTCTCCAGGCATTGCGAGCCGAGGATCTCCTGCTGCCGACCCGCATCCGCTTACACCACGGCACCATAAGTGATCTTCGCGCCCTTGCTGATGGGGCGATCCATGTCGTGTACGTTGCCAACGTGTTTAACCCTGAGATCCCCATGAGCCCACAGACTTTTACTGCAGCGATTGGAGAGATCGTGCGGGTGCTGGCAGAGGGTGGGGTGGTGCTCAGTCGCGGCTCCTCCGGTGCGCTGGAAGCAGAGCTGGTCCGGTATGGCCAGATGCTGCTGCAGATACCACTGGTGTCGGTGTTTCAAAAGAAGTAAGCAACCCTTCCCTGCTTGCTACCAATCGGTATC
>WNGG01001218.1_pt1 | contig 38665 bp, 36 predicted proteins | sample 5400661 | NCBI WGS metagenome assembly WNGG01 (sample SAMN13153372, study PRJNA577476) | soil metagenome | isolation source: 100 cm soil or saprolite under Garry oak tree replicate 1 | place: USA:California | collected 2016-06-15
GAGCCTTTTGACTTCCTGACGTGGTTTGAGTATGCACCTGCTGATGCAGAAGTGTTCGAGGAACTTGTTGGAACCCTTCGCCAGACAGAAGAGTGGACCTATGTGGAGAGGGAAATCGACATCCGTCTGGTTGTTGAGGACTCTTTAGCTCGCCAATGCGAGGACGCCATCGACCTGTCCAGCCACTCTTTGCGTTGAAGGCACAGCGCATGAGCCTCCCCCGTCTGTCGAGCAGACTCCCGTCTCGGGCAGCACCAGTTCGACGTTGCGGGCGGCTTCCCAATCGCCGGTGAGCGCGGAGACAATAGAGCGCACTTGCTCGTAGCCAGTGGGCGTGAGGAGAGAAGGGTAGCACATGCGGGGACGCCGCCTACTTCCTTCACGTAGGGCCTCATTACCAGACATCAGGGATGAGGCGATATTTGACCTGTGCCATATAGGCATCATAGCCTGGCAATTCCTCACGCAACACGCGTTCCTCCAGGACTGCTCGCACCGCGCCCCCGGGTATCATGACCAGGACCAGCAGCAAGCCATACCAGGACCCCAGCAGCAGGGACGTCCCGAGAAAGAGGAGGAGACCGCTGGCATAGAGAGGATGACGCACATAATGATAGGGCCCGGTTGATATCACCGTTTGTCCCCGCTCTTGCTGAATACGCACCGTTGGCGACAGGAACGAGTTTTCCCGAAAGGTCAGGGAGATGGGCCAGAGCCGTGACCAGAAAGCTCATCACTACCCACATAAGCGCTTTCATCGCCAGAGTCATAGGTCACCTCTTTCTATGGGGTATGAGCATCCAAGAGCGCTCTATGAATATCTTCGCTCACCATACTAATCTGAACAAAGTCGAAAGGGCTGGAGCGCGGATATCCAGGCCCTGCGGTTCACTGCACGGATACAATCGCGGTGGCAAAACCTCCCATGGCGGGTTTGCGGTCAGTCTCCTGTCCGAAGTTGCGCTGCTCTTCCATCGACAGGCCGCAAGACGCGAGGAATGCCGCCACATACTTGCTCGAAGGTTTCGTACTCTCGATGCCAAACCTGAATGGCTCGTCAATGGCATTGGTCACGGCTCTTGCGTAGCGCATGAAGAGTGATCGTGCCTCGATGAGGTCGGCATGGAAGTAGTCGAATGCGACGACACTGCCGCTGGCGGTGCCGGCGATCTTCCGAAGTGTGCCTTCGACAGCCTCCCGGTCCAGGTACATCGTCACAGCCTCCCAAAGGAAGAATGTTGGTTTGTCCGGATCGAAGCCTGCATTCACCACTTTCTCGAGCCAGTCCTCCGTCATGAAATCAGCAGGCACGAACGTGATCCCAGTCGTGTCCAGGCCGGCCTTTTTCAGCATCCGGCGTTTTGTCTGCTGCGTCTTGAGGGTATCGACCTCGAAGCAGTGGATTGCTTTCGGCATCCGGTATGATCGGGTGTCCCATCCTGCGCCGAGGATAACAAGCTGATCAATGTCCCCGAGATGGCGGGCTAGAGCAGCATCGAAGAAGGTCGTCCGGGCAGCCGACTCGTGCGCCATCGGCGGATCTCCCTCGTAGGGGTAGCGGTAGATTCTCGGCACGTAGCCGGTCAGGCGATGTGCCAGCAGCGTCCCTCCCGTTACAAGGCGTAAGGCCAGATGGGAGATGTTGGGAAGGATCATCATCAGTCGAGCGACTGGCTCATCGAGCCTCGTGCCCAACTTGTGCTGCATCCACCTCGTATAGAGAGATGCCAGCGTCGTTGACGAGACGCCCGACTTGCGGCTGAATAGGATCAGCTTGATCACGAAGAGGACGTAACCGACAAGCGCGAGAGGCGACCAGGCGATTTGGATCAGGCGAAAGATGGGAGCTTTGACGATGGTGTGCATATGGCCCGAGCCCTCCTGTTTCTTTGTGAGATGACCTTTTTCGGACTGCATCAGAACTCAACTCCCCACTCTCCCTCAAAGCTTTAGCTCTTCGATCGCCTGGCGCAATACCTGTGCCGAATGTTTGAGCTGCTGCTCCTCCGAGGGACTCAAAGCTAATTGAACAATGCGCCCAACACCCTGCCGATTGACGACAGCTGGCAAACTGAGATACACCTCTTCAATGCCATACAAGCCAGGGATGAGGCAACTCACCTTCTCTTCATCTATGTTTAACCTAGAAATATTCTATTACCTCTACCTCTAGAAATTGTAGCACGCAGGCCACCGTCACACAAGCTATCATAAAGGGCAAAGTAAGACTGTCTTTCCCTTGAAGAGCAAGCTCATATGAAGTACGATAAGAACATAACAGCTATAAATATATAGAAGGATAAGCAACGCATGACCCATCTCTATTTAATTCGTCACGGACAAGCCCTCAGTGCGGTACAGAAAACAATCGGCAACACCGAGCTATCACCACTTGGCATCAAACAGGCCGAGCATCTCCGTGACCGTCTAGCCGCTACCGGGGAAATTGCTGCCGACGTTTTGATCGCCAGCACCATGTTGCGAGCCAAACAGACAGCCGAAATTATTGCCCCAGCCCTTGGCCTACCCATCCTCTTTGACAGCGAGGTTGAAGAATGGCGTGATGGCACGGCAGAGGAGTGGAAGCTTGAAGAATATACAGCAGAATTCGATGCTGCTCCACTTGATCAGAAGCCCTTTCTGCATATAATTCCCGACGCCGAATCTTGGGTACAGTTTATGTTGCGTGCAGGTACCGCCCTCAACCGCATCACCCAGCAATATGAAGGCAAAACCATCGTGATCGTCTGTCACGGCGGCATCATTGACTGCTCATTCATCTCGTTCCTGGGCATGAGCACATTACAATTCCCCAAAGCCTTCTTTAATACGCACAACACCTCCATCACCCACTGGATACACGACTCCTACCTGGGCCTGCCGCCCAGCTGGATTTTAGAGAGATACAACGACGTCATGCACTTGCGCGACATCAACTCCCCCACACACATTCCCTGGGAAAACCTCAGAGCTAAGCCTGTGGTTGGAGATGATCAGCCAAAGGTGCCAACTGAGGCAGATATATAGAAGCGACCTTCGTGGTCGCCCTTATGTATAACTCTACAACAAGGAGATCCATATGAACATCATCGACTTCTATCTTTTGGAACAGAAACGCTTGCATCAATGGATGCGTGCGAGCGTGAGTGATCTCACAATGGAGGAGTGGCACTACCGAGGACAGGGCAAAACCAACAACATTGCCTTCCTCGTCTGGCACTGTGTGCGCACCGAGGACAACATCCTCCGCTTTATTTTGCAGGGGCGTCCAACCATCTGGAACGAGGGTAACTGGCATGAACGCCTGCACCTACCCCCACGAGTGCAGGGTACTGGCATGGCCACAGAGGAGGCCAGTAAATTCCACATCGCCGACCCCCAGCTATTCATGCAATACGCCGAAGAAGTCTGGCGCGAGTTCGAGAACTACACCGCCTCTATTCAGGATGGTGGTACAGAACTCTCTGAACGTATCATCACCGTTAAACCGCTCGGCAACATGCCTGCTATCCAGGTCATCGGACAGGTCTGCATCAGCCACTGCTTCATCCACTTCGGCGAGATTGCCTACATCCTCGGTGAACTCGGCAAACAAGGATTACCTTTTTAGCAGAGATGCGAGTGCAGGTTACTCCAGATATGTATCCTATGATCACTTGCTGAGGCAATATGTTCTCCATTCGGCGACCAGGCAAGCGTTCGTACCCAACTATTATGGCCCCGATAGATGTAAACAGGAGTACCTGCACTTCTCTTCCACACCAACACCAGCACATCATCGCTCCCAGAGGCAATATACTGTCCATCCGGTGACCAATCTACTGCCTTCACTGGCTGCTTATGACCTGCATACTCCTCAATCGTCTTTCCTGTCAAAGCATCCCACACCTGCACAAAGGCATCCTGCCCAGCCGAAACGATAGACTGACCATCCGGCGACCACGCCAGCGCATACACAGGGCCCTCATGCTCTTTATATATCAGAGCATTCCTACCATCAAAGGCATCCCACACCTGCGCCGTCCCATCAAAGCTGGCAGATGCTATACGCCTCCCATCCAACGACCACCCTACCGCAAAAATCCGATACTGCTTGGTATATGTATAAATATGCCTGCCGCTAACAACCTCCCACACCTGCACCGTACTATCCCCGAAGTCACCACCCGAAGCCACATATCGCCCATCCGGCGACCATGCCACACTGCGCACAAAACGCTTATGGCCCTCATAAGTCACTACAGGCTCACCGGTAAACCCATGCCAAACCCGCACCACACCCTCTGTACACCCAGAAGCTACATATCGCCCATCCGGCGACCATCCTACCGCCAGCACATGGCCCGTATGACCTCGATAGGTATACTCACATAAACCGCTGCTGGTATTCCAGACGCGTACCGTCCTGTCCCGTGCGCCAGAAGCCAGCCAGTTTCCATCAGGCGACCATGCCACAGCAAAAATGTTGTCGCTATGACCCGCATATATGGCTTCCATCAATGTTCTTTCGGCCCCTCAGTCAACAAATTAACTGCATGTGGCAACACAGGAAGGATACACTCAAGACACTCTTTAACCGCTTTGGGGCTACCAGGAAGATTGATAATCAGCGTACGTCCGCGAGTGCCCGCCACGCCTCGTGAGAGCATACCAAAGGGCGTATGTTGCAGACTCACAGCACGCATAGCCTCGGCAATACCGGGAGCCTCGCGGTCAATCACCGCCTTCGTCGCCTCTGGCGTCACATCGCGAGGAGCCAGACCGGTGCCACCCGTCGTCAGAATCAGGTTTACCTTCTTCTCATCGCTCCACTCGCGTAACGTAGCCTCAATCTCCTCACGCTCATCGGGAATAATTGCCCCAGCCATGATCACTGCTTCCGGTAGCAGCATAACCATACTCCGAATACGTTCACCACTGCTATCCTCACGCATACCCTTAGCACCGCTATCGCTGATCGTTAATACACCAATCGTCATCATAACTCTCTATCCTTACAGTGAACGGCCCAGAAAGCCCCAGGGTGAAGGAAGAACCCCCTGCTGCCTTCTAAGCAGGGGAGTGTCAGGGAGCCAGTTCGCGCATAATCGCCCAAATCTGGCGACGCGAACCATAGAGCCACACAGTATACGCATGCGGCAGTTCCTCAATATCCACCTGACACTGCATCACCGAAGCAAACTTACGTGCAATATCCAGCAGTTGCCCTCGCTCAGCCTCCCGACGGCTACGCGTACTCAAAGCCAACCGCCCCAAACGCTCATCCTGACTCAACGTCGCATTAATCAACGGATACAACTGCTCAAGTCCAAAAACAACATGCAACTGCTGATCTCCCAGCAGGATGCTTTCAGATGAAGCATTATGAGAAAACCCAGAAGGGAAAGCAGACCGCCCAGAACTCGCGTAGGGACGAGCGTCCTCCTGACCATCCTCTTCACAATCCGCATAGGGATGGAGGTGATATGAGGTTGGATGGGCGTCATCCTGAACACCCTCTTCACAATCCTCGTAGGAACCCTTGTGACCATCCTCTTCATAATCCGCGTAGGAACCCTTGTGACCACCCTCTTCATAATTCGCGTAGGGGCGGGGGTGGGGGTGGGAAGGGTAGGGGCCCTTGTGGCCGCCCGTCGCTGGAGCAGAATACAACTCCCCCCGCGTATAAACCGCCTCCAACCTCCTACGGATCAACTCCCGTCCCGCCTCCGGCACATCCTCCGACGGGTGTACATACGCCAGCAAACCATGCAACGGATCAGAGTAAATAAACGGACGCGAAAGCACCGCCCGCCGCCCACAAGCCGGACAGCGTGAAACATTCAAAAGGCCAGCCAACACCGTATATTGCAACTGCGGATCATGCGCAGTATTCACATATTCATAAATCGGACTATTAAACACCTTCCCACACGGACAGGTGAATGTACAGGTCGTCAAACGAGACATAACTTCTTTTCCAGGCTCAACAGCGTCTATTAAGAGGTATCTTAGAGATAAGTATAACATATTGGCTGGGGGAGAAAAGGCTTGTGGTTGGGCATAGGATTTACTAATGAAAGCCTCTTCTAAATCTTAGAAGTTTTGGAGTTGTGACAGGTGATTTCAGTACTCACTGTAAAGCAGCTATAAGCTATCTTAGCAACAAACTTATCGTGTACAATATAAAATTAGTAAGCTATAATTGCTCGTTCAAGCGCAATCACTTTTCAGAGGTGCTAATGAACAACATCGTTGAAAACGTAATAGCCACCATAGTCGTTATAGCATTATCCACAGCAGTAGAGCTAATCCTACAATTCTTTGGTCTTGACGCCCAAAAGTCTATCACTATCGCCGGTATTGTCTTATTTACACTAGCCATTCTATTCATGATTTTTAGAAAATATTACCCTGCATACATCAGATGGCTGACTAAAAGACTTCTAAAGAATGCTTTACAACTAAACACGAATGAAGCTGATACATCAAAGATAACCTTCAAAAAGGAAATTATAGCACAGGTACATCTAGAAAACTCTGAAGCGGAATTAACGCGAAGCAGCTTAGTAACAGTGTTTTCTAGCCAAGAGGAGTGCGAGCCGTACATGAGGGAGGCATTTCGTACAGCGAAAACCATCAAAATACTGACTATCAGGGGAGAAAAGTACTTCTTAGGTAGCAGAAGTCTCTTTTATAAGCTATACTTATTAAAACAAAAGCAAGCAAAGAACTTTACCATTCAGGTACTGGTGCTTCTACCTGAAGCTGAACACATTACAGAGAAACTGGCTGAAGAGCTAGGACAATACTCTGCTGAAGAAATCAGAGACAAGATGCATAATGTACTTAAAATTCTAAGCAACCTCGATGATCAAAAGAGCTTCCAGGTAAGATGCTATAATGAAACGCCCAACCTCAAGATGCTAATATTCGATAATATCATGTTTGTAACAGCTTTTACTGAGCCTAAAAATGATCAAAATGCTAAGATGTTCCAACTAACACGAAGTGGAAATCCACTTTTCATTGGCCTCGAAAGGCACTTTGATGATTTATGGAAACGTAGTGCTTCTCCTTAGAAATACGCGAGAGATTATTATGTCTACCGTAGTATTTAGAAAAATGTCAGTAATAACTGGTAACTACTTATTTGCCCACACACGCCAGGCCAGGGAGAAGATTCGTCACTGGTTCAATACACAACAACACAAAGGGCAGACTTGAAGAGCTACCTCCTCCTCCCTTTACTCCCCGCCTTGTTCGAAAACGTAAACTTCAACCCTTGCCGCTCAATAAATTGTTGGAACTGTGCATAAAACTCCAAGCGATCCTGCATCGTAATCACTGCCACCGCATCTGCCGTCTCAATCGCATAAGGATACCCATAGCCACCCGCAATCACCTCGGCACGTACAACATCCAGTACTGGCTCCAGCACCCCATCATCAACCATCCAGCGCGGAAACTCCAAACGCACAGGCGGACGATTATTACTGGTTTGTAAATAACAGAAAGCCACACTCTCACGATACGCCCCGTACCCCTCCAAAACATCCCCACGCGCACAAATCATCGCCGGAGTGCGATCACCCCACTGTAAACGCCCTTGCCACAGCAGGGCATCATGAATCCTTTTTGTTTCCCGCAACACTGGCATCGGCTGCATCATATCCAACCGTCGCAGCATCGTAATCACATCACGCGCATAGCTCGTATCAATATAGCCAATCAGAGGCACACGCTGCTCCTCCGAGGTACGCAAGAGCGAGACAGCAGCCGCAATATACCGCTCCCGGTAAGGACTAGGCATCGTCAAAGCAAACGAAACCACCAGCGAACCATCAAAGAAAACCACCGGACTATGCACCGGATCACCAGCATGCCGCGCATGAGCATACTGCTCCATCGCATTGCACAGCGTCTCAACCTCCAACATATAGCGGCGCAGATTCACCTGCATCTCAGAATAAGGATAGCTATCAGGATCGGCAGTCTCAATCTTTGCTTCCTCCATAATTTCTTCCGGCGAGAGCACTTCCATGCGCACATCTTTCGTGTATGAGCGTCCATGAGCGTGCGGATTGGCAAAGAGACCCACTTGAATAAGTGCCACAGGAATAGAAGCATCACGCCACGGCTGCAACTGGCTCCCATCAACCGCCACAGTTGTAATCCCCTCAATGCACTCAGCCCATTGCCGCGCCTGCTCGTGATTGGCAAAACTGCGTCCAAACACAAATACCGGTGTATGCGTCATGCTGGCACTCGTACGCTCCACCGAAACCAGCCAGCGATCAAATTCAATCGTGGGACGCGCACCGGCTGGCACAGACGCGCCCGACGGCGGCAACATCTCCTCCAACTGCTTACTTGATGGATACCCTACATCAAGTGTCTCCAATGCATACCGATAAGCCTGCAATTGATCACTAAACGAGCCATCATAGACGGTAAACTGTCCTTTTTTCAGTTGCAGAGCCGCTTGCAGTTTGCCTTTATGTAACATTATACCACCCTCGCCATAACCTCTTCTTCCATCACCTGGCGCGTCTCCCCATCCACCTTACGCAAACGCACCAGGCTATCCAGCCCCTGCTCAAAGGTATCATCATGGCTGATCACAATCAGTTGATCGAAACCACGTACCCTGCGAATCTGTTCAGCCAGATTCATCCGCCTCAGCTCATCCATATTCTGCGTGGGCTCATCAAAAAAGGCAATATTCAAACTCGAGAGCTTTTTAAGGAGAGCTAGCCGCACTGACAAAGCCGCACTCATCTGCTCGCCACCGCTCAACTGGGCAAAGCCACGATTGATCCCCTGACGCCGTAGCACGATCTCATACTCGTTTTGCCACGAGAGCTGAGCCGTCCTATCTCCCATAATCTCCCCAAAAATACGATTGGCCTCCGCCGAAATATCGCCCAGCATCGCCTTCAACACATGCGGCCCAGCTTCTTTGATCAGCTTGCGGAACATCTCCATCATCGTCTGCAGCTCTTCCAGTGTCACCTTCTCCTTCTGAGCAGCTTCCAGTTCGAGCAGCAGAGCCTCAGCCTGCTCTATCTGCCGTTCCAGCGTTCGAATACGCTCTTTCGTATACTGGATCGCCTCAGCCAGCTTGCTCAGATTACCACTCAGTTGCTGAATAACTGCTGACACCCTATCCAACTCCTCAGCGTCGAAAGTCGCCTCGGCCTGGCGATAGGCCTGTTCGGCCACCTCTAGAGCCTGCTGTGCCTGCTCTGTGGCATGCAATATTTCCTCATATGCTCGCTGGCGTTGCGGCAATAGCTGCGCGTCCTTGAGATTGGAGAGATACCCCTGGTAGCCATCCTTCGTCTGGCGTAAAATGCCCTCCTGCTCACCAATACGCACCTCAATACCTGCGTAGGCACGCAGTTGTTGCTCCAATGCCTGCAATTGTTGCTCTGTAGCCTGAAGTTTCTGCTGCTCGCTCTGCAATTGCCGTGTGTAAGTTGGCTCCTGCTTCATCTTTTCAAATTGAGCATTTTTTTGCCCACGCGGATCATTGAGCTTTTCCAGGTCCTGCTTCACCTGATTCAGTTGCTCTTCACTCCCCCGCAGTTCTTTCGTCTGCTGTCGCCGTTCTTGGATCAAGCTCTCATGTTGCTGCACCTGCTCCTCTAGTTGCTGCACCTGCATACGCAACCCTTCCAGTTCGCGTACCTGAGCATCCGCTTTCTTGCTCTCGGTGCGAGCCGCCTCTGCCCGCGCAATTTGTTGCTCAATACCCTTGAGAGCATCCAAATCTTGCACCATCTCCGTCGTTTCGCGTTCCAGACGCATGATCTCAATAGCCAGTCGCTGCAAATGCTCGGCCAGCCCATCACGCTGCTCAATATATTGGCCCAGCTTCCCCAATGCATCAGCATACTTCTTTACAGCGGTCATACGCGCCACAAGCGTGCCTTGTTGTTGGCCGATTTCATCTAAGCGTTCCCGATCAATACGAATCTGGCCATCAAAATACGCTTCCAGACTGATCACACCGCGCTGCTTGATATTCAGGCAGGGTTCTTGCAGAAAAGGGCTTCTGGCGTAACTGCTCACGCTTCTCCTGGAGCTGTTTCTGTCGATTTATGCGCTCACTCTGCTGCGCACGTAGATGTGCGACTGCCTCCACCCGCTCCTGTAACAACGCTGCCACTGGCTGCAACGGCTCAATGGCCGCAATACGCTTCTGTCGTTCTTCCAGTTGTTGCAGGTAACCATCTCGCTGCTGCACCAGCCGCCGCCCTTCCTTGACCAGTTCATCAAACCGTGCCTTCTTGCTCGTCAACTCCTCAAGCTGCTTCTCCAACTCAAACTGCTCATCGGCCAGTGGCGACAAATCGATAAAACGCTGCCGGGCTTCCTCCACTTCGACCAAGCGTTTCTGCAAATGCTCGATATTTGTCTGCACTTTGGCCAGAATATTCTGCTGGCCGGAGTACTGTTTCTGCAAGGCATTGCGTTGGCTTTCCTCCCGGCGCAATTGCTGAAGGACCTCATTCGCCTGCTCAAAGCGTTGATGATCACCACGAGTAGCCTCAACTACCTGCTGGGCCTCACGCGCATGTTCAAGTTCTTTGTGACGATCCTGCAACCGCTCCTGCATGCCCTCATATGTACTCTTACATTGCTCATACCGATGCTTGCGTTCTACCAGTTCATCCTCTTGTTGCTTCAGCACCGTCTCTCGCTCCTGGGCCTCTTCACGCTCCCGCGTCCACTGCGCAATCTGCTCTGTCTGCTGCTGATCGCGTTGCCGCTCCTCCTTGAGCATAACACGCCACTCTTCCACCTGTCGCGTCTCATAGGACAGCCGTTGTATCTCACCCTGCTGCGCCAACGCCTGTTCTTTATATTGCTTCTGCGCCTCTAATAAATATTCAAAAGCCCGTGTATAGTCTTCAATTTGCAACAAGGTATCAAAGGTCTGCTTCCGTATCCGCGCCGTTTCCAGGAAAATAGCCGTAAACGTCCCCTGCGGCACACCCAGCGCATCCTTAAACAGCGAGGACAGCGCACGTTCACGATCAACGCCAAAAAGCTCGTGCAGCTTATCCAGCACATCGGCCTTCTGCTCCAGCTTGCTGTCGGCCTCACAATCATAGATAAACCAGTAGGCCCCGGAGCCACATCGTCTTTCAACGACATACGGGCGATCATCGCTACCCAGAAAATGCACAGCCATATGCCCATACTTCGCCCCCTCACGCACAAACTGCCCCTGGTTATAGGGCAGATGGTCGAACAGGGCATAGCCAATCGCCTCCACAATCGTCGTCTTCCCCGCCCCATTGGCTCCACTAATAGCAGTCGTCCCCCGCCGCAGATCAACAGCGATCTGGCGGTAACTCTTAATATTTTCTAACTCAACACGTGTAATCAGCATCCAGATACAGCCTTCCCAGCAAGCAAAATTTGCAATGCTCCCACTACTTTCATTCTTTCACCATCAACAGAAAGTGGTCAAACAAACTATGCTTTTGCCGCTGCTTTCTCACTGCGGCGTCTGCGGGGGCGCGTGTGGCCGTTAGCAGTGGCCTGACTTTTGACTTCTCTTTCCTCGACAGGTTCGATGGCTGCATCAAGAACTTCACGGATATCGGTGACAAAGATGAAATGCATTTGTTCACGAAGCTCTTTGGGCAGGTCTTCCAACAGATCGTACTCGTTCTTTTTGGGTAGGATGACGGTGCGGATGCCGGAACGATAGGCGGCCAGCACCTTTTCTTTGACACCTCCGATGGGCATGACTTTGCCACGCAAGGTGATCTCGCCGGTCATTGCGACGTCGGAACGGACATTGCGGCCACTTGCCAACGAGACCAGCACGGTAACCATGGTGACGCCTGCCGATGGTCCATCTTTGGGAATGGCTCCGGCGGGTACATGGATGTGGATGTTCTGATCTTCAAAGACATTGGCTGGCAAGCCCAGGGCCATGGCATTGGAACGTACATAGCTGAGAGCTGCTGTCGCCGACTCTTTCATCACGTCGCCCAGTTGTCCGGTGAGTGTCAACTGGCTGTGTTTGCTGGGCATGCTTGCCGCCTCGATGAAGATGATCTCCCCACCAACGGGCGTCCAGACCAGACCGGTCGCGATACCTGGGCGGTCGATGCGCTCGGCGGCCTCCTCGAAGAAACGGGGGCGTCCCAGATATTCTTGGAGCTGGTCAGCTGTGACATGGATGGGGGTCTCGCGGCCTTCGGCGACCTGTTTGGCAACTTTGCGACAGAGCGAGCCTACTTCACGCTCCAGATTACGCACGCCAGCTTCACGGGTGTAGTCACGAGCGAGACGGCGCAGGGTATCGTCATCGACCGTCAATTCGCTCTCGTTGAGTCCATTGGCCTCAAGCTGCTTGGGCAAGAGGTAGTTACGGGCGATGTGCAACTTCTGCTCCTCAGTATACCCTGAGAGTTCCAGTATCTCCATGCGGTCACGCAAGGCAGCGGGAATGGGTTCCAGAGCGTTGGCAGTCGCGATAAACATAACTCTGGACAGGTCGAAGGGAAGGTCCAGGTAGTTATCGCGGAAGTTGTAATTTTGCTCCGGGTCCAGGACTTCCAGCAAGGCTGAAGACGGATCACCGCGCCAGTCTGCGCCCACTTTATCAACTTCGTCGAGCATGACCACGGGATCGTTGGTCTCGACACGGCGCAAGGTTTGGATGATACGTCCTGGCATAGCTCCGATATAGGTACGGCGATGACCACGAATTTCGGCCTCGTCGCGAATACCACCCAGTGACATACGGGCAAACTTGCGGCCTAATGCCCTGGCAATCGACTGACCAAGGGAGGTCTTACCTACTCCTGGCGGGCCGACGAAACAGAGAATGGGTTCACGATTGAGCTGGCGAGTGGCTTCGTCGGATTGCAAAGGCTGGGTAGGTTGGCGTCCTTCAGCGTCGGCTAGAGCCTCTTTGGCGGCGATCTCTGCTTCACGCCGCTTACGTTCGGCCAGACGATCTTCTTTCAAACGGCGCACAGCGAGGTATTCGAGGATGCGGGCTTTAATCTTTTCCAGGTCGTAGTGATCGCGGTCAAGCACCTCGCGTGCATGGGGGACATCGATGCGTTCACCGGTACTCTTGCTCCATGGCAAGCTGGCAAGCAGTTCGATGTAGGTGCGAATGATGCTGTATTCTGGTGAGATCGTAGGCAATTTCTCGAGACGTGAGAGTTCACGATTGGCCTCTTTGAGGGCTTCGTCGGGCATCCTGGCTTCATCGATCTTACGGTGTAGTTCGTTGATGGTGGCTTGCTCTTCGCTCTCTTCGCCAAGTTCGCGCTGAATGGCCTTGAGTTGTTCGCGGAGCAGGTATTCGCGCTGAACTTTGCCCATTTCTTCCTGTGCGCTGGTCTGAATCTTTTTGCCCAGTTCAAAAATCTCTAGCTCATGTCTCAGGTAACTGCTCAGATTTTCGAGCTTGGCACGCACGGAGTTGAGTTCAAGCAGTTTCTGGCGCAGTTCGAGTTCCATCTGCATGAAAGTGGAAATGACATAGACCACCTGGCGTGGCTCTTCGAGATTGAGAGCGGCAGCCGCGACGCCTTCGGGAACATTTTGAACAAGGGTAACAAGACGCTGGAAGTATTGAACGACATTGCGTTTGATAGCTTCAGTTTCATCGTCGTTTTCCTGGATATCGGGTTTGATAGTGGCATGAGCGACCAGATAGGGCTTTTCCTGGGTAAATTCACCGATGGTGACCCGTTCCAGACCCTGGACAATAATTTGTACCGTATTGTCAGGCATGCGTAACATACGCGCTACGCGAGCGACTGTGCCTATCTCAAAGATGTCTTGTGGTCCGGCCTGCTCGATGTCAGCGGATTTCTGAGCGACCAGTACTACTAGTCGATTGCCACGCATGACGTCGTCAATGAGGCGAATAGAACGCTCTTGCCCAACGCCAAGCGGCTGCACAGCAAAAGGATAGACAACGATATCCTTGAGCGGCAAAACTGGCAAGACTTCGGGAATGTTCAAATGCTCTTCATCGCTCTCACTTTGGTTTTCCGCCTCTCCATCGGTTTGATGGTCATCGTTTTCTTGCTGATCAATGGGCTTCTTGTCTATGATATCGAGCGTATCTGTATAGAGGATTTCGCCAGAAACAGAAGGTGCTTCTGTTGGCGGTTCCTCGTGTTCTAGTTCTGAATTTGTATGTTCTTTTTCCATATAAAAACCTTCAAACTCTTCTTCACACATGCTGCTGTTCTATGTTTCTTGCTTGGGGACTCTTTGCTCTATATGAACACGTTCGGGCTTGCTTTGAGGTAACGTGGGTAGGTCTACCCACAGGAAACCGTTTTCGTAGCGAGCCGTGACGTTGTCGAGATCGATGGGCGTGAGTAGCAGGACTTCGATACGGAAAGGTCCGTAACGAATCTGGGCTTCATGATAGTAGACGTTAGCGTTGTATTCGGGGTCTTCGCGTCTATTGCCACTGACCACTAAAGCGTCCTCATATAATGTAACATCGATTTCCTCTTCTTTCATCCCAGCCAGTTCGATCTTTACGGTGAGCATGGCCGCTGACTCGCGAATATCGGCGAGTGGTCGCCAGATGGCAGAATATTGCAAAATGGCTTGATGGCTCTGGCGGAGAGCATCATGCCACAATTGACGATAGTGACGCTCCAGTTGTTGCGGAGAGCGATCACTATAACGGTAGGTCACATACCGGTAGCGTATGTGCATGGTTTGTTTCCTCGCTTAAGATTGCTCATGTGAAAAGGCAAAAGGTACAAAAGAGAGATAGATGAACTCTTTGACCTTTTGCCGTAATAGGCGATACGAGAACGAGAGCGGCCTTCTGCACATCGAGAGAAGCTAGATGATGGGCAAATCTTTTTCTCCATTAGCGAGGGCTTTCTGGCACTCTGGGCAGAGATATTCATACTCAGAGTGGCTTTCAGAGAGTACATCACTCTGGACAATACGCGCATAGCGCAAATGTGTTGCCTTGTTACACCTAGCACAGGTGACATAAGTTTCTGTGATGGCGGTGCGTCTGGTTCCAAGAATATCTTCCTGCATATCCGATACATGCCTTTCTTTCGTGATAAGAGTGTAAGCAATTTGTCAAAGAAAAGGGCGAACAACAAGAAGATAGCCTGCGCTTGGCGGCTTACCTTCGTCTCTGATTATGGCATGTTAAGTCTAAAATTGCAAGGGTTTGACGTGTTTCGCTCTTTGTGCTACTATGTTTTTAGGTTCACCTTTGGTATCGCTACTAGTCGATACGACCATTGGATGCTGAGTGCGTGATTTGCTATGGGCATCGGCTATGCATTGTGGCATGGCTGCCCCTACTGAAGAGGGCCAAACATCAATGATCACGGAAGCGATTAAACGCTGGCTAGAAAAACTATTTGCGTGGTTCTCTGGCAAGTCTGTTGCGGAGAACGCATACGCTTCTACGGCAAGCCCTTTAACCAAAAGCGTTGCCCAGGAGTCGATAGGGCGATCAACGAGCGATAGTGTGACACCCCAGCCAGGTGCTGCGCCGCGTATTGTTGGGCAGGGAGAGATAAGTTGCTCAACCATTGATGAATGGCCGGAGCGGGCGACACTGCCCCCTATGCCTCCACCTGTCTCAACCGAAAAAAGTGAGTTGGTGGTCCCACCCTCGCAGATACCCGTGACTCCTCCCGTTGAGAAACCACTTAGTGCGTTGGATACAACTCTGGCTCAGCGAAAGACGTCACTTCCGAGGACGCCGCCGCTGACTCCTACGCCGGAACAAAAGCTGGAATTCCTCCATTATCTTGTGCGGCATGGCATTGTCAATGAAGGCTTCACCGAAGGGCAAGTGCCGGAACAATACCATAAGTATTAGTACACAGAAAACAGGGCTTCTAACGAGTAGAAGCCCTGTTTTTTGCATGCTAGCTGGCTAAGCTGAAGCCCTGAGTTTGTGCCTCTTCCTGCGTGGTAAAGAATACCAAGTCGGGTGCGTCGGGCATTTGTGTGATGGGATAGTATTGTTTTGTAGCGATTACCCCAACAAAGGTAGCATCGGCAGGCACTTCTCTTTTATCTCCGGCCACATCGACAGCTTGCAATGTAGCTACAGCCGTACCGTTAGCATCTGTATGGTGGATTTCGCCCGTTGGCCGGGTAGTGCCAGGGGTAGCTGTGGTATTGAGGCTATGTGGCAGTTCAATGTGTTGGCTTTGCTCGTCAGCTGCCTGCTGAAGTAGGCGTCGGCGTACCAGTAGATAAGTAACTATGGTAGCCATAACCAAGCCTAAACTGAAACCAAAGATTGTCCAGAAGGTGCCATCGCGCTTACGGGCAGGCTCCAATAGCTTTTGGCTCTGTTTACCGAGGTTATGTGTCACTTCGCTGCTGCGCTTCACAAGATCATGAGTAAGCTGGCTACTGCGCTCAGCGACGTCGTGTCCCAATTCACTACCACGTTTCATCCAATCATAAGTAAGTTGGCTTCCGCGATCTGTCCAGTCATTAATAGTATCACTGCTCTGTTCGACGGCCTGTTGGTTCAATTGGCGTCCGCGCTTGAATAGCTTACGGCTGCGTTTGGCCACATCTTGTGTGAGCTGGGTACCGCGTTCAAGCAGGTCGGAGGTGAGATTGCTGCCTTGTGCTGCGAGGTTAGCGGTGCGTTGCTGAAGTTCCTGGTTCCAGTCAATACCAGCCTCGCGCAGTTGCTCGATCATCTTCTTAAGTTGGCGACGTTGTTTGCTCTCAGTACGCAAGGCTTGACGCAATTGCTTTGCTTGCGCACGAAGCTGTTTGGACTGCCTGTGGAGCTGGCGTGCTTGCTGGACAGCACGCTGGCGACGGGCAAGGGATATGTCATCCAGTTGGCTCAAGGCCATGGCCTCAGAAACGCTAATGTTATTCTGTATCTCTTCGGCCTCTTCCTCTGGTGACTGCTTGGGCTGACGCATAAACTCTACCATTGTTCTGATCATGGGGCCCACGACGGTCAATGTGAGTACACCTACACGTAACCAGCGGCCTCCTGTTTCTACTGCGGTCGGTTTTTCACGGTTCATATAGACCTCTCCTTCTCATGTGTTTGCTACGCTGCTCTAGGACACTATCTGTGTTGTAAGTGTCTGTCTAGTGAGTTACAAAGATATCACGTATGACACCCGAAAAGAGATGTTACTCTGTCTGTAGATGAGAGTTAACAAATGAATCCGGCTATGGCTACGTGGTGGTAGAGGCGGCATTCATGACGCCAGTCCGCTTCACAGGTGGACTGGCGTCATGAATGCCGCCTCTACCACCACCGTAAGTATTTTGTTAACTTTCATCTACAGCCATGCACAAGAAAATGGGAGCGTACAACGCTCCCCCGTTTGTGGGGTTCTTCTTTGTAGTCCAAGCACTAGTATGTCAGGTTATATAAGCATATGTCAAGGAAAATATGAGGGTTGGAGTTGCTACGTCTCGTCAGTGTTGGCTGGGTTCAGGCGCAGGACAAGGCGACAGAAATGTAGCATGGCGGCAGCAAATTCTAAATAAGCGGTATCACTGGCTGCTGCCTGCTGGGTTACCATGGCGCGACGACGTAGGGCGCGTAAGACGATCAGAACGTCTTCTTTGAAAGAGGCGTCGATGTCGTCCTGCTGTACCAAGTGCTCTACCTGTGAGACGATGGATTCAATTCTACGGCGCATCATGCGTAGCTCGCCCATGTGGGCGTCACCATCTACTATCTCATCTTTGTCTGCTCCACCCCAAAATAGGGAGTCGGCGGATTGCACGTGTCGTTTGAGTGTGTTGCCAGGATGTAAGAAAGGTATGTCCTGTGAATTGCCTGGCTCACTAATATAGGTTGGTCGGAGGTGAGTCTTAGGTTCTTCCTGCGTTACCCCCAACTCACGTAGTAGCCGGGCCAGTTCTGCTTCCCAGCTTGCCATAGAACACCCTCCTTTTCAAAACAAACGAAACAGTTTTTCTTGATGAGTCGAGTTAGCCTCAGTGGCAGTGTAGCATAGTGAGGCTAAGTTGTAAATGGTGTTTAAGGAAGGTAGAGTGTTCTGAAATAAACAAAAAACGAGGTGGCTGCCTAGGCAGGCAGCCACCTCGTTTTTTGTTTATTTCAGCATCATCTGCGCGGCCTGCCGTGCCAGGTCAACTAGCCAGAAGGGCAACACGGTTCCCATAGCAAACATTCCTACGAAGGCGATGCCTAGAGCGATCCAGGACATGACGCCGACCTGTGCAGGCTGACCTGCCTCGACGGTACTGGTGGTTGGCGTGGTTGCCTTGGTGGTATTGACTGCTTTGGTGGTGGGTTTTACGGCAACGGCTGTAGCTCCGCTACCACCGCTTGGAGCAGCCAGAGTACCGATATTGCCTGATCTGGCTGAGTTACGTCTACCTGTTGGGACTGCAGGTATTGATGTGGCGGGGATCGGTTCTTTCTCCATAAACATGGTGGCAGCGACACGGAGGTAGTAGTACATACCCAGGACACTTGCCAGTACGCCGATGATCAGTAGTTCGGGGTGTCCACCTACGAGGGCGGCGTAGAAGAGGTAATATTTGCCTGCGAAGCCGGCCATGGGTGGGAAGCCGGCCAGGGCAAAGATGAAAACGGCCAGTAGACCGGCCAGGAGGGGTCGACGATACCACAGGCCGCGAATCTCGTTGTAGCTGCTGCCGCTATTGTCAAGGCGTTCCAGGACGGAGACGACTCCGAAGGCACCCAGATTGAGGAAGGTGTAGCAAAGCAGGTAGAAGAGAATGGAGGAGAGACCGACAATGCCACCAACGACAACACCTATCAAGAGATAACCAGCGTGAGCAATGCTGGAATAGGCGAGCAGGCGTTTCACGCTGGTCTGTACAAGAGCCAGGATATTGCCACCGATGATGGTGAGAATGGTGATGGCCCAGACGACAGGCATCCAGTCGCTGCTAGTCGTATGAAATGCCACATCGAAGACACGGGCAAAGGCGATGAGTGCAGCGGCTTTTGTACCTACGGACATGAAGCCGGTGACAGGGGCGGGTGCGCCATCGTAGACATCGGGTGTCCATGCCTGGAAAGGGATAGCCGATACTTTGAAAGCAAAGCCGACGACGAGCAGGCCCATGGCAACGAGGAGGAGTGCTGAGCTATGAAAAGAAGGTACATGTGTGAGATTCGCATTTGATAAAGCTTTGTTGAGTAAGAAAGTGCCTATGCCAGCAAACGAGGTGTGGCCTGTTGCAGCATAGGTGAGGGCGATCCCGTAAAGTAAGAAGGCTGAAGCGAAAGAGCTGAGCAAGAAGTATTTCATACCCGACTCTTGCGAACTGTTGCGTTGTGAGATGAAGCCACAAAGGATATAGAGGGCCATGGAAAGCATTTCCAGACCCAAGAAGATGGTCAGAAAACTAGCAGCGGCAGCCATCAGCATCATGCCGATGGTAGCAAGCAGGAAGAGGGCATAGTATTCTCCCTGATGCACAAGGTTAAGCCGCTTGAGATACTGTGGGGAGAGAAGAATACCAAGTGTACTGGCACTCAGGATGATAATGTAGGCGTAGAGTGAGCCGAAGTCAGAGCCGATCATTTGATTGAAGGCGGGCTGCTGGTCACCTGCTACAAAGAGGATGATGGTGGCGACAAAGGCTCCTGCGAGGCCGAGTAGGCTCAAGAGCGGCAAGATGATAAAGTTTGAAGGCTTGCTGGGAGTGACGTTCTTGTCAGACGGTGAGACGAACAGGTCTGCAAGCATAACGAGCAAGGTTATGACGGTCAGGACCAGTTCTGGTGCAATACGTGCCCAATCGGCGGCACTTACTGAATATGTAAATGTCATAGAAAAATACCTCTACCGTATAAATGCCGTACTCAGGTTTTGTAGTGTGTTGAGTACCGAAGGCTCCATGATATAGATAAACGGGGCAGGTTGAATACCGATATAAAAGATGAGCAGTAGCAACGGTAACAGCGGTAAGAACTCACCCAGTTGGAGATCAGTCAGTTTGCCTTTGCGTTCCAGGGCTGCTACGGCACCTTCTGTTTGTTTGGGTCCTTCCATAACACCCAGGAAGAAACGGATGAGATACCATGCAGCCGGAACAACGACGATGGTGCCTAGCAGTCCAAAGCTGATACTGCTGTGGAAGGCTCCCAGCAGGGCCAGGAACTCACCGGCGAAGTTGTTCAGTCCTGGGAGGCCAAGCGAGGAGAGGGCAGCAATGAGCATGACGGTTGCCAGGACAGGCACACGACGGGCTATGCCTCCGAATTCACGAATATTGCGGCTGCCGGTGCGAGCCTCGATAAAGCCGACGATCAGGAAGAGAGCGGCGGTAGTGATGCCGTGATTGACCATTTGCAGGACTGAACCCTCGATCCCTTGAGCATTAAAGGCAAACATACCGAGCATGACGACACCCAGGTGACTGATACTGGAATATCCCAGCAGCCGTTTGAGGTCGGTCTGTACGAGAGCCAGTACTGCGCAGTAGAGTATGCCAATTACTGCAAGGGTATTGAAGAGAGGAGAGAGGGTATGTGCTGCTGATGGGAAGAGCGGCAGGCAGAAGCGCAAGAAACCGTAAGCACCTGTCTTTGACATAGCTCCGGCCAGCATAGCTGTGACGGGTGCGGGAGCTTCACTATAGGCATCGGGCAACCAGCTATGAAAGGGGACAAAGGGGACTTTGACGGCGAAGGCGGCGGCGAAAGCTAAGAGCAGCCAGATTTGCACGCTACTATCTAACTTGCCGTTGAGCAATGTTGCCAGATCGAGGGTATAGCTGCCACCTGCGAGCTGCTGGTGATAGTAGCCAAGGGCAATGATGCCTGCAAGCATAAGCAAGCTGCCAACGGAGGTATAAAGGACGAACTTGAAGGCAGCGTAGATACGACGTTCACCGCCCCAACTGCCGACCAGGAAGTAGGCGGGTATCAACATCACTTCCCAGAAAATATAGAAGAGGAAGAGGTTGGTAGAGAGAAAAACGCCAATGATGCCACTTTCCAGCAAGAGCATGAAGGCCATGTAGTTCTTGGCTTTCTGCTCAATGCCGAAAGAAGCGGCAATACATATGGGTGTGAGCAAGGCGGTAAGTGTGACCAGTAAGAGGCTGATACCATCAACACCGAGGCTGTAGTTGATCCCAAGCGAGGCAATCCAGGTGACCTGTTCGTTGTAGAGGAACGTCCCGTTGGGGGCGTTGCCGATGGTGGGTGAGGCGATGCTCACTCCGGCCTGTGAATAGGCCAGCATGAGTACAAGTGCGAGGAGTAGATCCATCCAGGCGATGGCCAGGGCCGTCCAACGAATGGCGGTTAACCGTTGACCAGGGATGAAGAGGATGGCAATACCTCCCAACAGAGGCACAAACGTGATAATTGATAAGATTGGAAACATGCTGACTACCCCCTTACTGCATAGTACACGATAATGAGTACTACGCCAACCAGAATTGCCAGAGCGTAGTTACGCATGTAGCCGGTTTGCAGGCGACGCAAGCCTGCGCTGGTGCCGCGTAAGGCCAAGGCCACGCCCTGGCTACCTTTGTCCAGCGTATCGCCTTCCAGGAAGCGTGTCGCTGCTCGCCCAAGCCAGAGGATCGGCTGAACAATGATAGCGTTGAGTATTTCATCGACGTAGTACTTGTGCAGTACCAACTGGTAGATGGGATTGCTGTTTTCTTTGTACGCGAAGCCGCGTCCATACATGCGCCATGCTACGAAGATACCCAGTAAAGCAACGAGAATGCTTACACCTGTCGAGAGCCATTGTACACCGAGTGAGCCTTCCGAGATGTGTACAGTTGAGAAGACGGGATCGAGGAAACTGGTAAAGGGATGGACATTGGGTAAGCCGAACAGCCCATAGGAGCCGACGAAGCCACCAATAACTGAGAGAACCGCTAGAATAATCAAGGGGACGGTCATCACAGGCGGAGCTTCGTGAATGGTGTGATGATTGCCGGTTGAGTGGGAAGGCTCTTCTTCGTCCAGTAATTCCTCGTGAGTACGGCTAGTTGACGTGTTGCCGCGATAGTCACCATTGAAGATGCCAAAGAAGAGGCGGAACATGTAGAAAGCTGTTAGACCGGCGGTGAGAAGGCCCATGATCCAGAGGAGATAGAAGATGCTTCCACCACCATTTGTGGCCTGGGTGAGCAAGGAACTAAGAATTTCGTCTTTGCTCCAGAAGCCAGCAAATGGTGGTATGCCACTGATGGCTAAGGTTGCGATTAAGAAGGTGAAGTAGGTGATGCGTAGTCGTTGGCTCAGACCTCCCATCTTGCGCATATCTTGCTCACCATCGAGGGCGTGAATGACGGCTCCGGCTCCCAGGAAGAGCAGAGCCTTGAAATAGGCGTGCGTGGTGAGATGAAAGATACCAGCACTATAGTTATGTGCCCCCTCGGCCATGAACATGTAGCCCAGTTGACTGATGGTTGAGTAGGCCAGCACGCGCTTGATATCCAACTGGCAGAGGGCAATGGTGGCGGCGAAGAGAGCAGTGACGCTGCCGATTACGGCGACGATCAGAAGTGCGGTAGGAGCTAATTCAAAGAGAGGATAAGCGCGGGCTACGAGATAGACGCCTGCCGTAACCATGGTAGCGGCGTGGATGAGGGCACTCACAGGTGTGGGGCCTTCCATGGCGTCAGGTAGCCACATGTAGAGGGGCAACTGGGCCGACTTGGCGGTACAGGCCAAAAAGAGGCAGAGTGCAATCGCCGTGAGTATGGGTTGGCCTTTCATGCTGGAAGTAATGGCGGTAAAGACACCACTCCCGCTGCTACCGTTGGGGAAGTAGTTGAGTACAGAGAATTGTTTGAAGAGCAGGAAGATGGCAATCATCAGGCCGAAATCGCCGATGACGTTGACCACCAGGGCTTTCTGCGCTGCGGCCACGGCTGAACGTCGCGTGTACCAAAAACCAATAAGTAGGAAGGAGGCCAGACCGACTAAGGCCCAGCCAACCAGCAGGAAGAGGAAGTTATCGGCGCTGACCAGCAGAACCATAGCGAAAATAAATAGGTTCATGAAGGAGAAAAACCGCCAGAAACCGGGATCACCTTCCATGTAGCCCGCTGAATAGATATGAATGAGGAAGCCAACACCTGTGACCACCATCAGCATCGTGGCCGAGAGGGGATCGAGAAACTGGCCGAAGCTGATGAGCAGGGGAGCCTGCGGGTCGTTGGAAGAGACCCAGGTGTAGAGAACCAGGTCGCTTGTGCGGTTTGCTACGGGTGTGCCGAGCATAGAGAAGAAGCTAATGGTGGCAAAGAGAAAAGCCAGACCACACCCTCCCCAGGCCACGGCGAGTATGAGGGGGCGTGGCAAAGCTCTTCCAACTAGACCCAGGATGATGAAGCCCAGCAGGGGCATCAGCAAGACTAATGGACTGAGATTGATCATAATCTAGCCTCGTAATACGTTCATCTCGTCAACATCGATATTGCGGCGTGTGCGGAAAATGGAAACGATGATGGCCAGACCGACAACAACTTCGGCAGCAGCGACGGTCAATACCAGGAAAACAAACATCTGACCATCGGCTGAGTCAAGGAAGCTGGAGATCGCCACAAATGAGAGGTTGACGGCATTTAACATTAACTCAATGGACATAAAAATGATAAGTGGATTGCGGCGCACCAGGACGCCGGTCACACCAATGGTAAATAAGGTCGCGCTCACAATTAAATACGCGGATAACGGCAGATCATGTGCTGGCATAATTTTTTCTTCCTCCTTATGCCCTTCGGCCCAGCACCATGGCACCGAGGATGGCGACGATAATTAGCAGACTGGTGACCTCAAAGGGAAAGGCGAAGCCGTGGAAGAGGGCGAGGCCAAAGGCTTGGATGTTGCCCTGAGAGTTGACCACCTGTGAGAGTTGATTGCCTCCTGTAGCTTTGGCACCATTATCGATGGTTGTGCCGGTGAAAAGCAAATAGCTGAGTGCACCTACCAGGACAAGACCGAGAATGGCGGCGATCCAGCGTTGCCAGGGGATGCGGTCATGCAGTTCGGTATCGTCAGCTTCGCTGGCTAGCATAGTGACGACAAAGAGGAACAGCACCATAATGGCTCCTGCGTAAATCAGGATTTGCACGATGGCGATGAACATTGCGCCCAGTTGCAGGTAAAAGAGTGCCAGGAAGATTAGTGTGAGAATCAGACTCAAGGCACTATTAACGGCGTTCTTAAAGAGAATCACACCGAGGGCAGAGGCGACGCTGGCGACGGCCAGCACGAAAAAAGAGAGTTGGATGACTGTCATGGCTAGCGTGTTTCATCCTTTCCTTGTTCAAATTTGCGCCTGTCCTCATCCTGTTCTTCATTGATGAGAAAGACGGGGCGTTCGGTGGTGAGATTACCCAGACCGACGGCGGCGGCACTGGCTTGAGAGCCATCGAAGACTTTGCCTGCCTGAGGTATGGGTTGTGCGGCCTGGGGTGGAACAGGCTCGGCCCAGACGATGTTAGAGCCAATAGTGGAGTGGCCTTTCGGTTCGAGCAGCATGTCTTTGTGATAGACCAGGTCTTCTGGGAAGTAAGCAGCCAGCTTGTAGTTCTGCTCCAGGGTGATCGCTCCGGTGGGACAGGCAGCCTGACAGTAGCCGCAGAAGATGCAGCGCAGCATATTGACGTCAAATACTTTGGCGTAGCGTTCACCGGGGGAGACGCGGTTCTCTTCGGTATTTTCCTCGGCCTCGATGTAGATGGCGTCGGCCGGACAGGCTCCGGCGCAGAGATAGCAACCCACGCAACGTTCCAGTCCGTTATCGTAACGATGCAGGACGTGGCGACCCCGGAAACGTGGCGGCAGTTCCCGTTCCTCCTCTGGATACGAGACAGTGGTGGGTTTCTTGCCCATACTTTTGAAGGTTGTGGCTAGGCCCTTAAGAATGTCTAATGACATGGTGTTGTGCTCCTTGCTTCTTCACCCACACCTTCAAATTCTAAGACGCTGTAGCGACGCTCTGGTACAACCTGTTGACGAACATTTGCTAATAAATCTTCTACCAGTCTTAGTTTATCCTCGGGTGTCAGCGGTTGAATTCGATTGAGTATCTCGTTGAGTACCTCTTGGTAAGTAGAGGTTGACATATTTTTCCTTCTTTATTTGAGATAGTCCTGCAACCAGATCATATCAAACTAAGTATGATACCTACAAGATACTGCCACTACCTATTCCCATGAGTTATGTTCCTCATCTATATATTTTTCCAAATCAATGCCCGCCTATGTGTCTTTGCCCAGCCCCACTTGGGACGCGATAAATCACGTCCCTACGGATGAGGCGGTATCAGGGATGGTTTGTAGCTGTTCGGCCACGGCTGGCTCGAATTTTGCCAGTCGTACTGATGAAGGAAGGCTGCCTACTGGTGCAGGCGTTTGCTGAATTTCTTGTGTTCTGCGACGGACCAGGAGCAGTACGGCGATGACGATGGCCAGACCGATGAGGCCGTTGACCCACCAGGGGAGGCCAAGGGCTACGACGGTAGCCGTGATCACGATATTAAGAACGGCCAGAGGCAAGAGCAGTTGCCAGCCCAGGCGCATCAGGTGGTCGTAACGGATACGCGGCAGGGTAGCGCGTAGCCAGATGAAAAGGAAGAGGAAAAAGGCGACTTTGATTAAGAAAATGATGATAGATAAGCCAGGGATGCGCTCTAAGCCGAAGCCAAAGAAGCTCCAGCCACCGAAGAAGATGGTGGAGGCAACGGAACCGACGGTGATCATATTGATGTATTCAGCCATCTGGTAGAGGCTCCAACGTAAGCCGCTATACTCGGTGAGATAGCCTGCCGTCAATTCCTGTTCGGCCTCTGGCAGGTCAAAGGGAGCGCGGTTGACTTCGGCGATGCCAGCGATCAGGTAGATAAGGAAGCCGAGCGGTTGAGCAAAGAGGAACCAGATATGTTGGTCGAGCTGGGCATGGACGATGCCGACCATGCTTAGTGTACCAGCCCACATCAGGGTGCCACTGAGAGCGAGACCCAGGCTTGTCTCGTAGGAGACCATCTGGGCGGCACTACGCAGCGAGCCGAGCAAGGAGTAGCGATTACCTGATGACCAGCCGCCTAAGACGATGCCGTAAACGGCCAGCGATGAGATGGAGAGAATCCAGAGCAGGCCGACGTTGATATCGGCGATGACCGGGTCCCAGACAGTAGATTTGTTGTCGAGCCAGTTGTTGCCGATGGGGACGACGGCGAAGGCTGAAAGGGCGACAATGACTGAGATAATTGGTGCAACTAGGTAGATGGCCTTACGAGCTTGAGCAGGTACGAGCTGTTCTTTGAAGGCCATTTTGACAGCGTCGGCTATTGGTTGGAAGAGGCCGAAAGGGCCAACACGGTTTGGCCCCAGGCGACCTTGTATCTTTGCCACGACACGCCGCTCAATCAGCGTCATGTAGGCGAAAGCTGTGAGCAAGGCCAGGATGACAATGGCACATTTGATGATGTCGGCAACAATGGGGTTGTTAAGAAAGTCAAGCATGGGCCACCTCCTGCTCCTGGGTACGCACGCCTTGTGCGCCTAGCTCTTCCCAATCGAGGCCAGTATAGAATGGGTTGGTCTTGGCAATTTCTAGTAGTACGTCTTGAGGACTGGCATAGCTCCATTTATGACCCATATGTTTAGCAAGGGCCATGATAATCTCCCAATCAGCTTTGGCTCCCGGCAAGGGACGCAGGGCGTGAACATTGCGCTGCACATGATGATCGATGTTGGTCATGGTGCCATCTTTTTCGGCGTAGGTTACAGCTGGCAGGATGACGTCTGCTTGCTGAGCTGTTTCGGTCAGGAGGATATCCTGCACTATCAAGAACTCTATGGTAGATGGCAATTCTGGCTGTGGTAAGTGACGTGCCGGATTGGCTCCCATGACGTAGAGTGCTTTGATGTCTGAACTGCTCAGTATATCGGCATAGGCCATGCCTGTTTCGGATGGAGACGTATAGCCGGGGAGTGCGTCGGGTAGGAGACCCATGTCACGCGCTCCGAGAGAGTTGGCGTCCTCGAAGAGAGGGCCGACGCCAGCACCAGGATGGTCGATGTTGCCGGTAACAACAGCCAGAGCTTGCAGGTCTGCAGCAAGGTTAGCACAGCCGGGTTCAAGGGTTGCCATTTCGTCGTAAAGGAGAATGGCACCTTTGGCTTCAGCAATCTCGTGGGCGAGGTTGCGCAATTGGGCAGTGACTTCGGGGCCGAAGCTTTCTTCATGAGTGCGAATGGTGGTGTCCTCTTGCAGCATGCGTGTGCGCAGTGCTTCATCAGGAGCTTTCATGTTTTCCTGGCGCACGACGCTGCTGAGCAGTACTCTAGCGACGGCTCCGGCACTCTGTGCGGGGATGGTGATTTTTTGCACGGCAAAGCGGTCAAGCTCGGTCTCCTGCGCGTTGACGATGTAGATTTTGGCTCCAGCCTTCATCGCCTTCTTGATACGCAGATTGAGGATGGGCTGACGCTCATAGGGATCGGCGGCGATCAGGACGATATGCGAAGCTTTCTCGATATCGGCGATGCTGTTGGTCATCATCCACGGACGACCCGTGAGCGGATCGCGAGGGCTGGGGAAGGAGCCGTGATGGTGATCAACGTGAGGGGTGCCAATGACTTCGCGTAAGAGCTTCTGGAAGAGATAGGCTTCCTCATTGGTGGTGCGAGTTGAGCCAATGCCAGCAACCGCTTTTGCGCCATGTTGAGCGATGATCTCGCGTAGGCGGGTGCCGATGTGGAAGAAGGCTTCTTCCCATGTCGCGGTCTCAAGTTGACTGCTACGACGGATGAGTGGGGTACGTAAACGTTGGGGATTGTTGACGAAGTCAAAGTCCCAGCGACCGCGATCACAGAGCCAGCCATCGTCGATCTCATCGTTGGTACGTGACATATTACGCATAATTTTATCAACACGCACATCCACACGCACATTACAGCCGACACTACAGTTATTGCAGACGCTGGGTATGCGTTTCAGTTCCCACGGACGTGCCTTGAAGCGATATTTGGATGAGGTGAGCGCACCGACTGGGCACATCTCGACGGTATTGCCGGAGAAGATGGAGTCGAAGGCCTGATCAGGAGCAGTACCGACCTCCATTTTGTAGCCACGTGAGATCATGACGAGGCCATTGTCCATGGAGATTTCCGAGCTAAAGCGGGTGCAGCGTTGACAGAGAATGCACCGTTCGCGGTCGAGATTAACTCTGTCACTAACCGGGACGGGCTTGGGATAGTGGCGTTTGTACAGGTTAAAGCGGGTACCGCCAGGACCATGACGCAAGGTGAAGTCTTGCAGGTCGCACTCACCACCCTTGTCACAAATGGGGCAGTCGAGTGGGTGGTTGATGAGCAGAAATTCCAGCGTCCCTCTACGTGCTTTGAGGACTTTTTCCGTTTTGGTATGCACGATCATACCCTCGCTGACAGGGTTGGTGCAGGCCGTCTGAGGTGGCTTGGGCATCTTCTCAATTTCGACAAAGCACATGCGACAGGCACCGAGTGGAGGCATCTTGGGATGGTAGCAGTAAATAGGAATCTCGATGCCTGCCTGTCTAGCTGCTGCCCAGACAAGAGTCCCAGGCGGAACGGCGACAGGAATGTCGTCGATAGTCAGGTGGATAAGTTGGTCTTTTTTTTCTTCTGCCATATATTTGTACCATTCATGAACTGGATATCGATGATGAGTTATTGGGTCCTATGGAAGGGCGACCACAAGGGTCTATCTGGAGGGCGACCACAAGGGTCGCCCCTACATTTCTTTTGCAGGTGCGCCTGCATGAAGGGATTGTGCGCCGATAAGCAAGGCTTCTTCGCCTTTGTGTTTATGACCTGCCATACAGTGTCCTTCGCGGACGTGGTATTCGTATTCTTTGCGGAAGAGTTTGATACTACTAGTGATAGAACTGGTTGCGGCATCACCGAGAGGGCAGAACGATTTGCCACTGATATTATCGCATATGTCCATCAGCAGGTCGATGTCGCTCATTTTGCCGTGACCGTGTTCGATGCGCTCCAGGATTTCGGTTAGCCAGTAGGTGCCTTCGCGACAGGGAGTGCATTTGCCGCAGGATTCGTCGCGGTAGAACTCGGTCATCCGTGCCACCGCACCAACGATGCAGGTGTCTTCGTTTATGACAATGACGCCACCCGAGCCGAGCATGGACCCTGCTGCGGCGACGGCCTCAAAGTCGAGGGGGGTATCTACTTTATCGGCAGCGAGTATGAAGGTCGATGAGCCGCCAGGGATGATGGCCTTGAGTTGTTTGTCGTCGAGGATGCCACCGCCGTATTGTTCATCGTAGATGAGGGTACGCATGGGTGTGCCGAGGGGCAGTTCGTAGTTGCCAGGCTTTTTGACTTGCCCGCTCAGGCAAAAGACGCGGGTGCCTTTGCTCTTTTCGGTGCCAAATGAGGCGTACCAGTCCGCTCCCTTGAGAACAATGGCAGGAATGGTGGAGAGTGTTTCGCAGTTGTTGATGACGGTAGGGCCACCGTAGAGGCCGACAACGGCAGGAAACGGTGGCTTCAGGCGTGGATAGCCGCGCCGTCCTTCCAGTGATTCCATGAGCGAGCTTTCTTCGCCGCAGATGTAGGCTCCGGCACCGCGATGGAGAATCACTTCCAGATCATAGCCGCTACCCAGAATATTTTTGCCGATGAAGCCTGCCTCGTATGCTTCATTGATGGCGCGTTCGACCTGCTCTCCGGCAAAGGCCAGTTCGCCACGTACATAAATAAAGGCGGTTCTGACACGGCAGGCGTAGCTGGTGATGATGACGCCCTCAACGAGTTGGTGCGGTTTTTTCTCCATCAACAAGCGGTCTTTGAAGGTGCCTGGTTCGCTCTCGTCGCAGTTGCAGCACAGGTAGCGTGGCTTATCGTTTTTTGCCAGGAAACTCCATTTCATACCGGTAGGGAAGCCAGCCCCGCCGCGTCCACGCAGGCCTGATTTCTTGACCATGTCAAGGATATCCTCAGGCTGATATTCTTTGAGGGTTTTTGCCAGGGCTTTGTAGCCATCATGTTGACGATAGACGTCGATGGTATCGAGACCTGGCACATCGATATTCTTTGTAACGATAAGTTCTGGCATATGCAGAGTTCCTTCTTGGACATTGATCTATGGTCGAGTACAGCACTCGAACCTGTGGCCCTTCCACCCCACCTGGGACGCCATAAATCGGCTCCCAATATACATCAACCCAAGCTACCTACCCATGTCACCCTGAGCGAAGCGAAGGGTCTGGCTCCTGCCCCGAGTGTCACGCCTGCACGCAGGAGCCCAAGCTACCTACCCATGTCACCCTGAGCGAAGCGAAGGGTCTGGCTCCCTACGAAGAACGAGCTTCGGTTTTGATAGCGGTATTGCTGGCTTGAAGTTCTTGGTCCCAGGTATCAACCAGAGAATTGAGCATATCTGGTGTGACATTTTCGACAAAAGCGTTGTTGATTTGCAGAACGGGAGCAGTGCCGCAGGAGGCGAGGCATTCGACGGTCTGAAGGGTGTAGTTGCCGTCGGCGGTTGTCTCGCCACGCTTGATGCCCAGGCGTTTTTCAAGCTGAGTGACCAGAGCATCGCAGTTACGCAGGTAACATGAGATGCTGGTGCAGACTTTGATGACCTTTTTGCCAGGGGGCTGCTGGTAGTACATGGTGTAGAAGGTTGCGACGCTTTCGACATCATCGACGGTCAGGCCGATAGCCTCGGCGACGGTCTCGAGAGCGTGCTTGTTGATGTAACCCTCTTCCTGCTGGGCAATATAGAGTGCTGGCATGACTGCCGACCGTGCTACCGGGTAGCGTGCTGCCAGATCACGCATACGTTGTTTGGCCTGTTCTGAAATCATCGATCAACCTCACCGAGCACAATATCAATGCTACCAATTGCGGCCACTACGTCTGCAAGGAGGCATCCATCGATCATGAGTGGCAATACTTCGAGATTGGCGAAGGATGGCGCACGCACATGCATACGATAGGGTTTTGCGCTACCATCGCTGACAATATAGAAACCAAGCTCACCTTTAGGGGATTCGGTACGTACATACACCTCGCCTACGGGTGGACGGTAGCCCTCAGTAAAGAGTTTGAAGTGATGGATCAGTGCTTCCATACTGCCTGTAATCTGCCACTTGGGTGGGGGTGCCACTTTAGGGTTCTGGACACGATACGGGCCGGTGGGCATACCTTCAAGGGCCTGATTGACGATCTTGAGGCTCTGATCCATTTCCAGCATACGCACTAGATAGCGGTCGTAGACGTCCCCGTTGGAGCCAACGGGAATGTCAAAGTCGAACTTTTCGTAGCCGCTATAGGGGAAGGCCTTGCGGATATCCCAGACGACGCCACTGCCGCGCAGAACGGGACCACTGGCTCCGTAAGCGAGGGCATCTTCGGCACTGAGATGGCCAACGCCTTTAGTACGTTCGAGCCAGAGCTGGTTGTTGGTCAGCAGGTCGTGATATTCGCGTAAGCGGTCGGAGAAGATGCTGGTAAATTTGCGTACTATGTCGTCGAACCCTGCTGGCACCTCGGCCTGCAGTCCGCCGGGGCAGATGTAGCTGGTCATCATGCGCACACCGGAGACGTACTCGAAAACGTCGAGGATCATCTCACGTTCGCGGAAGCAATAGAGGAAGACGCTCATGGCTCCCAGGTCGATGGCATGTGTGCCGAGCCAGACGAGATGGCTGGCAATGCGCTGCAGCTCCGCCAGCAAGACGCGCACATATTTGATCTTGTCTGAAATTTCATTTTCGATGCCGAGCAACTTCTCGACTGCCAATGAATAGCCCAGATTGTTGCAGAGGGGAGCCAGGTAGTCCATGCGGTCGGTCAGGACCAGGGCCTGATGGTAGGTTTTGGCTTCGGCGGTCTTCTCAATACCGGTATGTAGGAAGCCAATATCAGGCACACATTTGATAACAGTTTCGCCTTCGATGGTCAGGATGAGGCGTAGCACACCATGCGTACTGGGGTGTTGCGGCCCCATATTGATAGTCATGGTGTCGGTACGCTGACCATCTGGGCCGATCTGGCTATCCTCGATGGTATAGACGTTTTCTATCTCTTGTTGTTGCATAGCATATCACCGTTTTTCTGTTCCTGGTTCCTGGTTTTGGGTGAATCTCGTGCGGTTCTCGTTTAGTTCGCGTCCATTGGGTGTGCGCAGTGTCTGGCTACCAACGCCGGGGTCGGTGTCGTAGGGCACCTGACCGCCCCAGTGGGGTTCGGGGAGATCGAAACCTGAGAGCGGGTAGTCTTTGCGGAGCGGATGGGTTGTCCAGTCCATAGGCATCAGGATACGGCGCAGGTCGGGATGGCCTGCGAAGGTGATGCCGAAGAGGTCGTAGACTTCGCGCTCGTACCAGTTGGCTCCCGGCCAGACACTGACCACGGTCGGAACTGAGGGGTGCTCCTCACGCTTCTCACCGACGCGTAGCTTGAGACGGAGTTCGCTGCGATTGGGAATGGAGAGCAGGTGATAGACCACGTCGAAGCGTGGCAGACGCTCAGGCCAGTGTACCGCCGTAATACTCGAAAGGAAAGTGTATTGTAGGTTTTTTTGCAGATAGGCGCAAACCGCTACTAGATGTTCTGGCTGAAGTACAATAGTCTGCTCGCCCCGAAACTCGACGGTTTCAACTATGGCCTGTGGGAATTTCTCCCGCACTTTCTCAACGGTTGATGCTGCTGTAATCGCCATAAATACTGCCTTTCGACCTTGCTGACCGCGAGGTAGCTGCGAAAGCAGCGTTGCAAGGTCGCATTTCAAGAAGTCTGCCTTTCGACCTTGCTGACCGCGAGGTAGCTGCGAAAGCAGCGTTGCAAGGTCGTATTTCAAGAATTCATAGGTTCCTTAAAATGTAAGATTTTTTGAGAGGCCCTGGTTAAGTGCAATTGCGCTACAAGGAGCCAGTACCTCTCAAAAAACTATAACTCTTCTCCAATTGGCCCTACCAATTTGAGGCCACTGGCCTTCAGAGGGTCAGGAGGATTAGGGATCCCTTCACGGATTTTGCGTTGTAATTCGTTGAAACCAAAAAGGAGCATATCGGGTGTGGGTGGACAGCCAGGGATAAAGACGTCAACCGGTACGATTTTATCTACTCCTTGTACAATGGCATAGTTGTTGAAGACACCCCCACACGATGCGCAGGCTCCCATAGAGATAACCCATTTGGGGTCGGGCATTTGATCGTAGATTTGCCGTAAGACGGGAGCCATCTTAATAGAACAGCGTCCCGCGACAATCATCAAGTCAGATTGACGTGGTGAGGCGCGGAAGACCTCGGCTCCGAAACGTGCGATGTCAAAGCGGTCGGCACTGGTGGCCATCATCTCAATGGCGCAGCAGGCCAACCCGAACGATACGGGCCACAGCGAGGAACTGCGGCCCCAGCCGATCAGCTTGCTAACCTGGGTGGTGAGAATACCCATTTCACCACTTTTTACGGGAAGTTCGCGTCGTAAGCGAGGCGTCTGCGTGTTGGAAACCGTCTGTACTGGTTCCCAGGGGTTTTTTAGTCCCATTTGAACGCACCCTTTCGCCAAACATAGATGTAGCCAACCATGAGGATCAGCAGGAAGATGAGCAACTCAATGAGTCCGAAGATTTTTAGCTGACGCATGAGGATGGCTAGTGGGTAGAAGGAGACGATTTCAATATCAAAGACAATGAAGAGCATGCCTGTCAACAGGTATTTGACAGGAAAACGCCGTTTGGGGGCTTCAATCTCTTGAATGCCACATTCATAAGGGGCTAGCTTCTCCGGTGTTGGCTTTTTTGGTCCCAGGAAATTACAGAGAACCATGACCAGAATGCCAAACAGGATAGCCAGCGTCACCATAATAAAAATTGGGATTGGTGATTCCATTGGTGACGTCCTTCATTTCTCTTAGGCAAGGTTCAAATGAACTTGACACTTTGACGCTCATACGACGCAAACACGGTCAAGCAGGATTGGCACTTTTTGAACCTTGCCTTAGTCGTCTAAAATAAACGTGAAAAAGTACAGGCATTGGCTGGTGTCTTTTGTACACTACCTCATATCGTATGGTAGCACAGCCTGTGAAGAGTGTCAAATAAAGGTTGGCTTGCAGGAAACTTTACAGCCCTGCATTTGCCAGTTCTTCCTTCAATGCACGCAAGCTCCGGTTGGCATCACGCAATCCTGTAATATAGCTGGTCCACAAATTATGCTCACCCAACTTTTCGTAAATGTTGCGTATTCTGGTAAGATATGTGCATGCTTCCATGTAGCTGCCACGTCCACGTTGGGCAATCAGGCGTTCGGCGTATTGCTGGTAGATGCGTATGGCGGCAATGGGCCGTGTCTCTTCGGCGGCTGTGGCAAGTTGCAAGATGATGGAGGAAGAAACAAAGCCAGAACTGTGGTCATAGGCATAGTCGTTGGTGGGTTGTTGCTGCTCGGTCTGTACTAGTTGCAATGCTTGATCGATATCGCCTTCATCAAGGGCAATTTGGATAAGCACACTGGTCTGCTGGGGTTTACTCAAGGAGGAGAGTAGTTGTGGGCGTAGGGTTTGCCAGCGATCAAGTTGAGTGGCGATGGTGCGTATTTCCTGATAGCCTGCGAGGTGGGGATACTTGTGGAAAAGCTGTTGGGCCAGTTCTAAGGCAGCTTCGCGATCATTACGAGCGAGATAACGTTGTTTGAGCCATTCCAGCAAGTTTGTGTCATGCATAGAAATCTCTTGCGACTTTTGTGTGCGCTCCCGTATTATCTGCTCAGCTACGGTTCCATAGCTATGTTGTACAAAGAGATCAGCTGTGCCTGTCAACTGGTAACTAGCGACTTGTTGAGCTTCCCTGGTGGCTTCGTCAAGGCGACCAAGTTGTAAGAGGCGGTCGATCAGTTCGTAGGTACGGCCAGTTTCGCGGCAGATGCGCAGGAACGTTTCATCATCGAGCATATTAGCCTGTAAATCCAATAAAAAACGGCCATATTGTTCGCGTGCCCAGCCACTGCTGTCGTTTTTCTCAGAGAGGGCTTTGTGAACCCAGACTACGAGTTTCTGGCGTTCTTCATCCGTGATGTGTTCAAGAAGGATGCCTGGTGCTCCCTCAGCGATACCGATGCCACCCATTTCAATGTCGTGGCTATAGGCTGAAAAGAGGATGTAGAGAATCTGTTCGTGGAGAACCTGGTCATCTTGCACGTGAGGCAAGCATTCACCGAGGGTCTCGATGCACTCACTGATGACGGTGTGTAAATCACCATTGTCGTCCTGATATTGGGTGGATTGCTCAAGCGTTTCGCTCACGAGTATCTCATAGATGGCTATGGCATTGGCGTAGTCCCCTTGCTCGAGAAGGTCATCTCCTGTGCCTTTAATCGTAAATAACTCGTCAGCGATCTCTGCTTCGGCTCCCCATGCGTAGCCACCATTGCGAAAAGCCGCGGCTACCTGGCGACGGATGATATCAGAATTGATGGGTGCCTGCTGGCTACCGGGAGGTGAGATGAGCATTTCCAGATCAGGCTCCCGTTTTAACATTGTTTTGATCAGGGTGATCAAATCACCTTTACTGTATTGCTCCAGGACAGTGTCTACCTCGGGCTGTTCCAGAAACTCTGCAGGTTGGTGCAGCCATGTAAGAAGCAGGGCGGCGACATGTTTACAGTAGCTACCGCTAGGGCAGGAGCAATTGCCACTGATAATGTGTGTGTTATCGAATGTAACCTCTACATAATAGGCCTCGGTACGTGAGCCCTGACAATTGGCTTTGAGGGTCATGCCTTGTCGGCGTGCGTTAAAGATGGTTTCTCCCTGGTAGTATGCCAGTCCACGTTGGAAGCTGGCCGAACCGACAAACTCGCGAATATCTTCTTCGGTTATAGTTGGAATGCTGTTCATGGTTGTGTCTCTATGTATCTTTTTTCTATGCTAATAGATATCACGGCGGTATATTACCACATGTGTGTGTGTATTACCACTTTTCTAGGGCGATTGAAAAGTCACCCACATGACGACCGCAAGGGTCGTCACTACTATACTACGTCTCATGCCCGTTGTACCTGCCGTATAGAGTAGTGACGACCCTTGCGGTCGTCATGTGGGTGGGCGGTAGCCATGCCATCGTTTCTCGCCTCGTGTGGACTTTTCAATCGCCCTACCACTTTTCAACAAGCTGTCCACCCATGTCCCCCATGCTATAATTTAACTGGCTGATTGAACATGATATACCAGATACGAGGGATGCCATGATAGAATTTAAAGGGAAAATAACTGAAGGTGGTAAAATAGTTATTCCCCCAGAATATCAACCGGCGTTGGAAGCACATGTTGGAGATGAGGTTATTATACGGGTGGCTGATAAAGAGAGAGATGTAAAGCAAGCCATCAAATATGCACAAGAGATAGTGCGGCGTTATATTCCTGAAGATATCTCATTAGCTGATGAGTTGATTGCTGAGCGTCGCTTAGAGGCTCAAGATTAGTAGAGCAGAGGCGGCAAGCAAAAAGGCTGGACACCTTGCAAGGTGTCCAGCCTTTTTGCTTGCCGCCTCTGCTCTAACGAGCCTAACCAAACACTTTAGTAGGATCATCAGTAGCGATAGCATTGAGTGGTGGAGTGACAGTTACTGGCTCGTTGAACTTGCTGAGGTCAACGACAGAGTCAAGAGTAGTCGTGACGTTGGAGGGAATGACAACCGTTGTAACCGTGGGAGTGATGGATTGACTCAAGCTGGCGGCGTTCACATCGAGGTTGAGCTTGAGTTCGGTTCGATGGACGTAGAACGTTGCTTCATCGATCCACAGGTCTACGGTTGAGTTAAATTTTTTAGTGTTGTCGATGGCAGCATTGATGTTCTGTTGACCAAGAACATCGACCAGTTGCTGGTTGTTGGCAAGGAACTGCTTGAGGGCATCTTTGTCGAGAACTATGGTGATATGGCGAAGGTTCTCACCATTGAGAGATTGGATGCCGTTGTCGGTAATTTTCGTGTGTTCGAGCAAGCCGATTAGTTCGGTCAGATCGGGGGACTGAATACCGGAGAAGGGATTGTCTACGTAGCCCTTGAGATCGGATTTATTCAGGACGTACCACTGACCTTTGGCGTTTTTGATGTAGATTTTATCACCCTGTACGATCTGTTCGATGTGTGAGGAGGTAGGGACGTTGGTTGCGCCGGTCTGAGTGGCGTCAAACTGCATTGCTTCATTTTGAGGCAAGGCTTCATCGCCTGTACCTGTCACGCTAAAGGTGATGTTGCCGGTGATCGGTGTAGCGGTGGTGCTCGGCGGGCTGGTGGTCGATGTAGTATTGAGGGCTTGGCCGGTGCCGTTGGCTTTTAAGTCGATGTGTACCGATTTGAGTTGGCTCATGGCCTTGGAACTATTTTGTAATACCTGGGCCACGGTGAGCTTGCTGCCGCCTGAGGTTCCACCAGTTCCTGGACCGATGGGACTGCACGCACTGAAGAGTAGCAGCGTGGTTGCCAGTGCGAGCAGTAAAAGTATGTATTTTTTAGAGTGTATCATGGTTAAAGCTCCTTAAGAACCTGTTTTACCCTGCTAGTGTTCTTCCTATTACCACGAAAAACGGTGTGCAGAAGTTTCTTTAACCTTTTTTAGGGTGACTCTCGTGTCTATTACTCATCTTTCCAGGTTGCGAACTTGCTGACGTGCCTGTTGTGCTTCTGATGTGCGGCCTAGCTTCTCGAGGGTGATGGCTTTGTTTTGATAGGCTGATATGTAGTTAGGGTTGAGTTGTGAAGGGTGCGCGTGCGATCATCACGGCGCACACGCACACTCATCATAGAACCGAGCCGCCCTCACCACCGCAACCGCTCCTTCAAACTCACAAACCTCTGATTCCCAATCACCAGATGATCCAGCAACTCAATATCCAACACCTTCCCCGCCTCCACCAACTGCTCCGTCACCTGGATATCCTCCGGCGAAGGCGTCGGATCACCGCCGGACGAAAAACCTCAGCCGCCCTCAACACCGAACTATTCACCGTCCCCCGATACCGACTAATATTCTCCACCACCTGATTTTTTGTATCTAAAACCAAAATCTTCATCTGGTCTGATGCGGCCCGAAATCACACAATACCTGATTAAAATAACGGCTGAGCTTGCGGAAATATTGGGCATCGAATTGGCTGAGGTAAAGTAGAAGGTTCACTATAGATTTTTTTGCCTCTCTTTGGAGAGAGGTATGATCGGGCGCATGGGATCGAGATTGATCCCATGCGCCGTGTCCGTGGTTTTTCTTTGCGTTCCTGACGAGCTGCTCCCTCTGCTTTATGGTGTTTTTGTTAATGAGCATCCTACTCGATCCAACTTCCACACGACGAAGATATCTCCTAGCCGCAAGTACGTCTGCGTTTCGCCAGACCTTTCCGCTCAGCTTTTGACCAGGTAATCTTGTCAACAACCATTTCTCACAACTCGCTTCATGTGACGCGCATCGATTTGGAGCGCCTCCTGTTGTTCTTGTTTGGAGACGCGCACGTACCCAATCTTTCTCATCTCCTCCATTTGTCTCAGGTTCCCCGTCAACTGCCTAACCTGGCGGGTAAGGAAGCCACATTGCTGTGACTTCCTCGCCGAGTAGCCGGGAAGCATTACTGCCTCCAAGCCCTCTAAGAACGGCACAAGCAAGTTTCCCTGCATGCCGCTCAAGCCTTTCTAACGCCCCTTGCGGGACGCGG